>JAABUY010000661.1_pt1 | contig 56994 bp, 64 predicted proteins | sample 5560271 | NCBI WGS metagenome assembly JAABUY01 (sample SAMN10711886, study PRJNA513374) | rock metagenome | isolation source: Antarctica rocks | place: Antarctica: Victoria Land, University Valley | reverse complement strand
GCTCCTGACGAATGCGCTTTGGCCCGACTACCCTCGGCCCATCCCAACCCTTCAATCCAAGTAGGAATGCCCGCATGAGCCGAACTGGCTCCCGCGACGCGTTGTTCGATACAAGCTATGACCTGATGCGGAACCCGGACGTGGGAATGGAGCCGAGCTTTCCCTTGCAACCCGGCCAAGTCTCACGACGTTGCCCGGCCAAGGAGACGCAGCATGGCAGCCTCGGCAGAACGGTCCGACCCGGCCCTTTGGGAGCGGGTCAAGCATGAGATCACGGCGGGCGACAAGGGCGGCAGCGCCGGCGAGTGGTCCGCGCGCAAGGCGCAGATGGCGGTCCAGCGCTACAAGGCGGAGGGCGGTGGCTACAAGGGCCGCAAGTCCGCCGACAACCATCTGGTGCAATGGACCCACGAGGAATGGGGCACCAAGTCCGGCGAGGCCAGCAAGAAGACGGGTGAGCGCTATCTGCCCCAGCATGCGCGCGATGCGCTGTCTGACGAGGAATACGCCCGTACCACGGCCAAGAAGCGGGCCGATACGGCCAAGGGCAAGCAGTTCTCCGCCCAGCCGTCCGATATCGCCGCCAAGGCCGCCGACGCCCGCCTGGCCGACCTGCCGCGCGCCGAGCTGCTGAAGCGTGCCGCCCAGCACAAGGTCGCCGGGCGCTCGCGGATGAAGAAGGCCGAACTGGTCGCTGCCCTGGGCCACCACGCATGACCACCGCGCCCGATTACCAGCAAACGCTGCACGAGTTCCGCAGCGTCGTGAACATGACGCCCGCGGCGCTGCGGCACTGGCTGGAGTCTGACGACAGCAGGTCGGTCGGCATGACCGCGGCGGGCGAGCGGGTGACGGAGCCAGGCCAGGCGGAGTCGGTCGGTCACCACATGGGCCAACGCATCCTAGAGCTGAAGCAGCGGCACCCAGACCAGCTTACGCCAGCGGACTATGCCGACATGCGCACGGTGGTTGGGTATGTGCATCGGCACATGGCGCAGCGCCCATCCGGCGACATCGAGGGCTCACGCTGGCGCAAGTCGTTGATGAACTGGGGCCATGATCCCATGGCCTAGCTACGCAGCGCGAAAATCCAGCTTGCAAAACAAGCTGCTAAGTCGGACGTTCAAACAGGCGGCGGGCTGATAGCCGTGCCGCGCTGCAATGTCCGCGGAACGCGGGCCATACCCGGGGGAAGCGGCCATGGACCTTGAAACCCGCACGATCGCGCGCGTGACCATGCGCCTCGTGCCATTCCTGATCGTTTGCTACTTCGTCGCCTACCTCGACCGGGTGAACGTCGGCTTCGCGGCGCTGACGATGAACAAGGACCTGGGCATCTCCGCAACCGCCTACGGCTTTGGCGCCGGCATCTTCTTCCTCAGCTATTTTATCTTCGAGGTGCCGTCCAACCTGTTCCTGGAGCGGTTCGGCGCGCGCAAGTGGATCGCGCGGATTATGCTGAGCTGGGGCGTGCTGTCGGGTGCAACCGCGTTCGTCACCGGCGAGACCAGCTTCTTCGTCGTCCGTTTCCTGCTGGGTATCGCCGAGGCCGGGTTCTTTCCAGGCATCATCTTTTATCTGACGCTCTGGTTCCCGGCCGCCTACCGTGCCCGCATCATCGGCTATTTCATGGCGGCGATCCCGCTGTCCTCGGTGCTCGGCGCGCCGGTGTCCGGATACTTGCTCGGCTTCGACGGGATGATGGGGCTGAAAGGCTGGCAGTGGCTGTTCATCATCGAGGCCGTGCCGGCGGTGCTGCTGGCCTTTGTGGTCTATTTCTATCTCACTGACCGGCCCAGCGAGGCACGCTGGCTGCCGGACGACCAGCGCAACTGGCTCGCCACCCGGCTCGATCTGGAAGAGCGGCAGCGCGAGGCAGCGAAGCAGTACTCCATCCGGGAGGCGTTGCTCAATCCGAAGGTGCTGGCACTCAGTCTGGTGTATTTCGGCGCGGTCGCCTGCAACTACGGCATCGGCTTCTTCATGCCGCAGATCGTCAAGGCGTTCGGCCTGTCGAACCTGCAGACGGGCTTCGTGACAGCCATTCCCTACATCGTCGGCGTATTCGCCATCATCTACTGGGGCCGGCGGTCGGACCGCATGAAGGAGCGCAAGGGCCATGCGGCGTTCGCGCTTGGGCTCGCGGCCATAGGGATTGCAGCCTCCACATTCCTGCCCGATCCGACGATGAAGATGATCGCGCTGTCGGTCGCCGCATTCGGCGTGTTCGGCAGCCTGCCGGTATTCTGGACGCTGCCGACCGCGTTCCTGTCGGGCGCCGCTGCGGCGGGCGGGATCGCGATCGTCAACGCGATCGGCAACCTATCCGGGTTCGTCGGTCCGTATCTGGTCGGCTACATCAAGGACCAGACGGGCAGCTTCGACGGTGGCCTGCTCTGCCTCGCGGCGTTCGGCTTCATTGCGATGCTGATCGTGCTCGTGCTGAGCCACGACTCGGCGCTGGAGCAGGCGCCGGAGGGGCGGGTGCGCGCCGCCGAGTAGCGCGTCATCGCCCGGCGTGGACGACCTGTCCGTGCCGGGTCTCGCCGGGCTCGCACAGGTCGGCCAGCGCTGGCGCCACGTCGGAAGGCTGCGCCAGGGTGCTGCGGTCCTCGCCCGGCATCGCATCCGCCCGCATACGGGTCGCGACCACGCCGGGGTCGAACAGGTTGACCCGCAGGTTCGTCGTAACCGACTCGTGCGCCCAGGTGAGCGCCAGGTGCTCCATTCCGGCCTTCGTCGCGCCATACGCGCCCCAATAGGCCCGCGGCTCCGAAGCGCGGCCGGTCGTCACGAATACGGCGCGCCCGGCCGGAGCGGCAAGCAGCAACGGGCCGCAGGTGCGGATGAGGCGCCAGGCGGCGGCCAGGTTCACCGCCACGACGGCGTCCCAGTCCTTGGGCAGGATATGCGGCACGGGCGTCAGGCGGCCGAGTGCCCCGGCATTGTGCACCAGGATGTCCAAGCGGCCGAACCGCTCGAACAGGCTCGGCCCGATCGGATCGAGCGCCGGGCCGTCGGCGAGGTCCATCGGCAGCAAGGTTGCGGTGCCGCCAGCGTCGCAGATCGCATCGTCGGTTTCCTCAAGCCCGCCCTGGGTGCGGGCAGTGATCACGACGTGCACGCCGCGCCGGGCGAGCTCGATGGCTGTGGCAGCGCCGATGCCGCGGCTGGCGCCGGTAACGAGCGCCACACGCCTGGTCTCAAGCGGCATTAACGCATTTCGGTCAGCATGCTGAGCTGACGGTCCGAGTTGTCCATCATGTCGGGCAACGGGATCGGATACTCCCCGGTGAAGCAGGCGTCGCAGTAGTGCGGCTTGGCGGCGTCCCGGTTCGACTTGCCCAGCGCGCGATACAGGCCGTCGAGCGACACGAACGCCAGGCTGTCGGCGCCAATGAGCTTTGCCATCTCGTCCACGCTGTGCCGGGCCGCGAGCAGCTTTGCACGCTCCGGCGTGTCGATGCCGTAGAAGCAGGAGTGCGTGGTCGGCGGCGACGAGATACGCATGTGCACCTCCGCCGCCCCAGCCGCGCGCACCATCTCGACGATCTTCCGGCTGGTGGTGCCGCGCACGATGCTGTCGTCCACCAGGATGACCCGCTTGCCCTTCAGCACCGATTGGTTGGCCGAGTGCTTCAGCTTCACGCCCAGGTTGCGGATGCTGTCGGTCGGCTCGATGAAGGTGCGGCCGACGTAGTGGTTGCGGATGATGCCAAGCTCGAACGGGATGCCGCTCTCGGCACTGAAACCCATTGCAGACGGCACGCCGCTGTCCGGCACGGGCACGATCACATCTGCGTCGACGTGGCTCTCGCGGGCGAGTTCGGCGCCGATGCGCTTGCGCGCGTCATAGACCGGCATGCCCTCCATGACCGAGTCGGGCCGGGCGAAGTAGATATATTCGAACACGCAGAACCGGCTCTTGCTGCTGCCGAACGGCTTGATGCTGCGGACGCCTAGGTCGTTGATGACGACGATTTCGCCGGGGTCGACGTCGCGGATGAACTCGGCACCGACGATGTCGAGCGCGCAGGTTTCGCTGGCCAGCACCCAGCCGCCGGTACCCTCGTTGCCGATGCGGCCGAGGATCAAGGGACGCACGCCGAGCGGGTCGCGCACGCCCATCAGCGCCTCGTTCGACAGGGCCACCAGCGAGTAGGCGCCGACCACCTGCTTCAATGCGTCGATCAGCCGGTCGACGACCGTTGAATACAGGCTGATGGCGATAAGATGGACGAACACCTCGCTGTCCGTGGTGCTCTGGAACAGGCAGCCGCGCCGCACCAGCGCGCGATGCAGGGTGTTGGCGTTGGTCAGGTTGCCGTTATGGGCGACCGCAAACCCGCCGAACTCGAAGTCGGCATACAACGGCTGGACGTTGCGCAGGATGGTGTCGCCGGTGGTGGCGTAGCGGTTGTGGCCGACGGCGTTGGCGCCGGGGAGGGAGGCGATGACCTTGGCCTGGCCGAAATTGTCGCCGACCAGGCCCAGCCCGCGGTGGCTGTTGAAGCGGTGGCCGTCATAGCTGACGATCCCAGTCGCCTCCTGCCCACGGTGCTGCAGGGCGTGCAGGCCGAGTGCTGTGACCGCGGCGGCGTCGGTGACGTTCCAGACGCCGAATACGCCACACTCCTCGTGCAGCTTGTCGTCGTCAGACTCGGTCTGGGTCAGATCCATGACGCTCTCCTACTACCGGGGCGGCCTTATGCCCAGGGCACGGCCCACGGGATTGGCGCGCAGCAGATCGGCAGCCGTCGTTGATCGCCCCGGCGGCAGCCGGGCAACGACGGGCCGATAGTTCGGCGGAAGCTGTAGCGCTAGCCATTCGGCCCCGCGGTGGATAATGGGCAGGCTGCGTGCCTCCAGTATCGGCGCAGGCCATTGCTCAATTGCAAGCCCGATGCCGAGCAGGATATAGGCGACGACCAGCAGCGCCGCACCCCTGCCCAGTCCGAATACCAGACCCAAGCTGCGGTCGAGGCCGCCGAGCCCTGACCCGCGGACTGCCTTGCTGATGGTGCGCACCACCAGCCATAGTACGACGAGGACGATCAGGAACACGCCGCCGAACGCGACGGCGTCGGCGATGCCGGGATCGGAGAACTGGCGGCGCACCCAGGGCGCAACGTGGGGGAACAGGCCGTAGGGGCTCGCGACGATGGCGGCGGCAACCCAGGCGGCGACGCCCAGCACCTCGCGCACCAGGCCGCGCATGACGCCCAGCAGACCCGACACGAGCATCAGCGCCAGGACCACGAGGTCCACCCAGTTCATAAACCCGCTGCCCCACGCCGTGCGGACCGGATATAGCTGCCGGGCGCGGCCTACGCCAAGCGTGGCGGTTGCGTAACACTCAATCGGTAATCGGCGGCTTTCCCGTAAAGGTGGCGACCAAGTCGGTGAGATGACCGATTTCGTCCAGCTTCAGGCCGTCGGGCACGTTCGTCTTTCGCCCGCCGCGGGCGACCCGGCGCGGCAGGCACGCCATCTCGAACCCCATCTTGTGCGCCTCCTTCAGCCGCGACTCGGCTTGGGCCACCTGCCGGACTTCGCCCGACAGGCCGACCTCGCCGAAATACACCATGCCGGCGTTGGTCGGTGTGTCAGTGGCGGCCGAGGCCAGCGCTGCCGCAACAGCGAGGTCGGCGGCCGGCTCGTTCACCCGCAAGCCGCCGGCGATATTCAGATAAACGTCCGTGCTGCCCATACGCAGCCCGGCCCGGGTTTCCAGCACCGCAAGCAGCATCGACAAGCGTCCGCTGTCCCAGCCGACGACGGATCGCCGGGGCGATGACCCGCTGCTATTGGGCGCCAGCAGGGCCTGCACCTCGACCAGGACCGGCCGCGTGCCCTCCAGGCCCGCGAACACCGCCGAGCCCGCGATGTTGCCGCGCCGCTCCGCCAGGAACAGCGCCGACGGGTTGGGCACCTCGGCGAGGCCCTGCTCGGTCATCTCGAACACGCCGATCTCGTCGGTGGCGCCGAAGCGGTTCTTCACTGCGCGGAGAATGCGGAACTGGTGGCCGCGGTCGCCTTCGAAGTACAGCACGGCGTCGACCATGTGCTCCAGCACGCGCGGGCCGGCCAGCGCGCCCTCCTTGGTCACGTGGCCGACCAGGACGAGAGAGAAGCCACGCGACTTCGCTAGGCGGATTAGCTCGAAGCTGGTGGCGCGGACCTGGGCGACGGTGCCGGGCGCGCTCTCGATGGTGTCGAGCCACATGGTTTGGATGCTATCGATTACCACGAGGGTGAGGTCGCGTTCCTGCTCCAGCGTGGCGCTGATGTCGCGCACGTTGATAGCGGCGGCGAGTTCCAGCGACGCATCGGCGAGGCCCAGGCGCTGCGCGCGCAGGCGGACCTGGTCGATCGACTCCTCGCCGGAGATATACATGACCCGGCGGCCGGCGCGGGCCAGTGTGGCGGCAGCCTGCAGCATAAGGGTGGACTTGCCGATGCCGGGATCGCCGCCGACCAGCACGACAGACGCCGGCACTAATCCGCCGCCCAGCACGCGGTCGAGCTCAGCGATGCCCGTGTCGGCGCGGGGTGGCGGGGCGACGGTGCCCTGCAGGCCAACAAAGGCGACGCGCCGGCCGGTGCTGGCGCGGCCTACGGGGCCGGGCCGCGCCTCGACGGCCTCCTCGACGAGGGTGTTCCATTCGCCGCAGGCGTCGCAGCGTCCGGCCCATTTGGGATAGACGGCGCCGCAGGACTGGCAAACGTAGCGGGTGACGGACTTAGCCACGGCGGGTCCATCGGTCTGCGAGCAGGAGGGCCGTGAGGAAGACTGTGGTTTCGGGGAGAGATTTGATGTCGTACCACTGGGCGTGTGCCAACCGGGCTACGCGAACAAGCTGAGCGACATAGTCAAAGTCGATTGATGCTGAAAGGTCATAATCCGCCGCATGGCGGCCGTCTTGCAATTGTCCAAAGGCGGCGGCAACCCTGATAAGGCGACGATCAGGCGCGTGGGGGCTAAGGTGTTCGAGTGGCGGCGCGAATGGCCGAAGCGGCGACCGGACGTAGGCGTCGCACACTTTACGCATTGCGGAATGGTTGAATGCACGGGCAGCCTGAAACCTTATCGCCTCGCCTCCCGCCGTGAAAGGCATCGACCCAGCCGTCGTCAAACAGTGGAACAGACCATAATACGCCGACGACAGCGCCCGCCGCAGCTCTATCTCAGTGGGGTCGCGGCGAGAGTGGCCGGATGGCTTGAAAACCAAGTCCCAGGCATGCGTCCCGAATTCAGACGGGTCGATCAACCGGAAACGGACTTCAGATCGCGTTGCGCCTCAAAGCGGAAATAGGGGAAATAATCATCGAACGCTGTTAGCAGGTCCGGCAATAAGGCTTCTTTCACGGCTGTGATGCCATCAACCCGACGCTCGGCTTCGGGACTCCAGGATTTAGGTCCCGGCGTGGTCTTGAAGACCAGCCACATCGCGGGGTCGCCATCGACGTCACCCAAGCGAATGTCCAGGCCGATGATAAAATCCGGTAGCGCGTGATGACTAACGATTCCGCGGACTTTCTCGATGATCGGTGACTCTTCCATCAGCTAAGCCTACCCGAAATCACCGCCGCAGTTCCATCTGGATCGGCCCTTCGCGCCGGCCATGGGTGAACTGGTCGACCATCGGGTTGCCGCTGTTCAGCAGCTCCGCCGCCGGGCCCTGCCAGACCAGCTTGCCGCGGAACAGCATCGCTGCCCGGTCGCCGATGCGCGTCGCGCTCGCCATGTCGTGGGTGATCGCGATCGCCGTGCTGCCCAGGCGCTTCACGCAATCGACGATCAGCCCGTCGATGACGGCGCCCATGATCGGGTCGAGCCCCGTCGTCGGCTCGTCGAAGAACAGGATGTCCGGCTGGCCCGCGATGGCGCGCGCCAGGCCGACGCGCTTCTGCATGCCGCCCGAGAGTTCAGCCGGCGAAAGGTCGCCGACGCTGGGATCGAGGCCAACCTGCGCCAGGATTGCCCCGGCGCGCTGCCGGGCCTCGGCGAGGGCGGCCTTGTGCTGGGCCAGCAGGCCAAAGGCAACGTTCTCCCAAACCGTAAGGCTGTCGAACAGCGCCCCGGCCTGGAACAGCATGCCGATGCGGGCGTTCACCTGCTCCCGCTCCAGCCGCGGCAGCCGCAGCACGTCGCGGCCGTCGATTTCGATGCTGCCGGCGTCGGGCTCGATCAGGCCGAGAATGCACTTCAGCAGCACCGACTTGCCGCTGCCGGAGCCGCCGATCACCACCATGGAGGTGCCGGCCTCGACATCCAGATCGACGCCGTCCAGCACAACTTTGTCGCCAAACGCCTTGGTCAGCCCTCGAACGCGTATTTTGGATTCGGTCATCGCGCGAAGAACAGTTCGGTCAGCACGTAGTCGAACGCCAGGATCAGGATGCTGGCGGCCACGACGGCGCTGGTCGTCGCGGACCCTACGCCCTGCGCGCCGCCGCGGCTGTTGTAGCCATGGTAGGACCCCATCAGCGCGATCAGGAAGCCGAACACCGCCGCCTTCACCAGACCCGCGACGACGTCCGTGGTCGTCAGGATGTTGAACGTGTTGGTGAGATAGCTCGACGCATTGAACCCGAGCTTCACGGTGCCCACCAGGAAACCGCCGGCCACGCCGATCACGTCGGCGACCGCGACCAGCAGCGGCAAGGCGAGCACGCCCGCCAGCAGCCGCGGCGCCACCAGGTATTTCATCGGATTGGTCGATAGCGTGCCCAGCGCGTCAATCTGGTCGGTAACCCGCATCGTCCCGAGCTCGGCCGCCATCGCTGCGCCGACCCGGCCCGCCACCATCAGCCCGGCTAGCACCGGGCCGAGCTCCCGCACGACGGACAGCACCACGACGCCGGGAATTGCGCTTTCGGCGCTGAAGCGGGAGAAGCCGGTGTAGGACTGCAGCGCGATGACCGCGCCGGAGAACACCGCCGTCAGCGCCACGACGGGCAGGCTGAAGTAGCTGAACTCGATGAACGCCAGCAGGAACATCCGGCCATAGAACGGCGGGCGCAGCAAATGCGACAGGCCGAGAGCGCCGAACAGCGCCACCGCTCCGGTCGTGCGTACAGCGCCGATCGTGCCGCGCCCGACGGCGGCGACCGCATCCAATGGTTCGATCATGCGCCCAGATAGACCCGGAGGTAGCGCGTGCCAAGCTGGGTCAGGATTTCGTACCCATTCGTGCCGGCCTGCCGCGCCACCTCGTCCACCGGGATGCCGGGGCCGATCAGGTCCAGCCAACTGCCGGGCTCAGCGGCCGGAGCGTCAGTGATGTCGAAGGTTGAGAGGTCCATGGACACACGCCCTACCAGCGGGACTGGCTGTCCGTCAAAACACGCGGTCGCACGGTTGGTGAGCGCACGCGGGTAGCCGTCGGCGTAACCGACCGAGACCGTCGCGATCCGGCTCGGCCGCTTGGCTGTCCAGGCACCGTTATAGCCGACGCAGGCGCCTGGCGGCACGTCGCGGACTTGCAGGATACGCGCCCGCAGCCGCACCGCCGCGCGCATCAGATTGGGCCGTCCCGGCGCGGGGTTCACGCCATACAGCGCCGCGCCGGGCCGGGCGAGATCGGACGCGAAACCGGCGCCGAGGAAGCAGCCGGACGAGTTCGCCAGGCTAAGCGGCGCCGGCGGCAACCGGGCGGCGGCCTGGGCGAAGCGGTCCCGCTGCAGAATGTTCATCGGATCGCTCGGGTTTTCGGCCGAGACGAGGTGGGTCATCACATACAGCAGCCGGACGCCCTCCAGCCGAGCGGGTTCGGCTGCCAAAGCGTCGACCTCCAAGGGCGACAGTCCCAGCCGGTTCATCCCGGTATCCACGTGCAGCAGCGCCGGCAAGGCACGGCCCATAGTCCGCGCATGGGCGGACCATTCGTCGATCTCGGACAAAGAGCCCAGCACCGGCGCGATGTCCGCGTCGGAGTAGGCGGGTGCATCGCCAGGCCATAGCCCGTTCAGCACCGCCAGCATGGCGCCGGGCAGCAAGGGCCGGAGCGGCAGTGCCTCGCCGAGATGCGCCACGAAAAAGTGCCGGCACCCGGCGGCGAACAGATGCGGCGCCACGGCCAGCGCGCCCAGGCCATAGGCATTGGCCTTGAGCACGACGCCGACCGGTCCTGACGGATGCAAGCGGCGTATCGTCCGCCAATTCTCGGCAATCGCGCCCAAGTCGATCTCCAGCACTGCGCAGGCGCTGGAATCTGAAATCAATCGTCGCCCGCGTGGATCACGTCGAGGTCGGCGAAGCGGGTGTATTCGCCCTCGAACAGCACGTCGATCTTGCCGGTCGGGCCGTGCCGCTGCTTCTCGATCAGGATCTCCGCCTTGTTGTGCACCAGCTCCATGTCGCGCTGCCACTTGTCGAGCGCGGACTGAAATTTGTCCTCGCTGTCGAACGCCATCTGCTTCGGCGCGCGCTGCTGCAGATAGTACTCGTCGCGGTAGATAAACAGCACCATGTCGGCGTCCTGCTCGATCGTGCCGCTTTCCCGGAGATCGGAAAGCTGCGGCCGCTTGTCCTCCCGGCTCTCGACTGCGCGCGAAAGCTGCGACAGCGCCAGCACCGGGACCGCGAGCTCCTTGGCAATGGCCTTCAGCCCCTGGGTGATCTGGCTGATCTCCAGCACCCGGCTCTCCGGCTTGGTGCCGACGCTTGGCCGCATCAGTTGCAGATAGTCGATCACCACGAGGCTTAACCCCTTGGTGCGCTTCAGCCGGCGGCAGCGAGTGCGCAGCGCCGACAGCGTGATCGCGGGCGTGTCGTCGATATGCAGGGGCAGCCCGGCGATCTCGCGGCTGACCTGCACGAAGCGGTCGAAGTCGCGCTGGCCGATCTCGCCGCGCCGGATGCGGTCGCCGCTGACCCGCGCCTCCTCGGCCAGCAGCCGGGTAGCCAGCTGCTCGGCGCTCATCTCCAGGCTGAATATGGCGACCGAGCCCTTGGGAACGCCGTTCGGATCCTCCGCCCGCGCTTCCCGCATGAGGGCATGCGCGGCGCCGAAGGCGATCTTGGTGGCGAGCGCCGACTTGCCCATGCCGGGCCGCCCGGCCAGGATCATCAGGTCGGACGTATGCAGCCCGCCGATCTTCTTATCGAGGTCGCGCAACCCGGTGGTCAGCCCGCTGACGTGCCCGGCCCGGCGAAACGCCCGCTCGGCGCCAAGGATGGCCTCGGTCAGCGCGCGCTCGAAGGTGACAAAGCCGCCGTCGTTGCCGCCCTGGGTCGCCAGGCGGAACAGCGCGCTCTCGGCCAATTCGATCTGCTGGCGGCCGTCAATCTCGGCCTCGGCGCCGAACGCGTTGTTGACGACGACCTCGCCGATGTCGATCAGCTGGCGCCGCAGCCAGGCGTCGTGCACCGCCTTGCCATACTCGCCGGCGTTGATGATGCCGACCATCGAGGTCAGCAGCTGGGCGAAGTAGGCGGTGCCCCCGACCTCATCCAGCAGGCCGGAGTGCTCGAACTCCGCCTTTAGCGTGATGGCATCGGCGAGCTGCCCGGCCTCCACCCGCCGCACGATCGCCTGGTAGATGCGCCCGTGCACGGGATCGACGAAGTGCTCGGGCGCCAGGAACTCGCTGATCCGCTCATAGGCCTTGTTGTTGGCCAGTAGCGCGCCGAGCAGCGCCATTTCCGCCCGGTCGTTGGAGGGGGGATGGCGTTGCGAGAGCCCGAGCAGCGGCGGATCAATGCTATTCATTCGGTAACAGTATTAGCGCATCCGCAAGCGGCAGGGCAGGGCGCTGCCCTGTGGACATCTGTGGATCAGGGGGACAACATCGCGATCACACAGGTTGTGATATTCGTGCCACCGGTCGGTCCGCCTCGGCGATGTAGTCCCGGGTCAGCGGAACCGCGTCCACCTGCCGCGCCAGCTGCATCTGCCAGACCATGTGGCCTTTGCGACGGAAGGCCAGCTCGGCGCCAGACAGGTAAAAATCGAACATGCGGCAGAACCGCTCGTCGTATATGGCGGCGATCGCGTCGCGCTTGGCGGAGGCATTCCGCCGCCAGTGCCGCAGCGTCTCGGCATAATGCAGACGCAGCACCTCGATGTCGGTCGCGATCAGGCCGGAGCGTTCGACCGCGGGCATCACCTCGCTCAGCGCCGGGGCATAGCCGCCGGGAAAGATGTATTTGGCGAGCCACGCGTTCGTGGCCGCCGGACCGTGGCTCCGCCCGATCGAGTGCACCAGCGCCACGCCGCCGGGCGTCAGGCTGCGGTGCAGCATTTGGAAGAATTGCCCGTAGTGGCCGACGCCCACATGCTCGAACATCCCGACAGAGACGATGCGGTCATAGGTGCCGCGCAGCTCGCGGTAGTCCAGCAGCTCGAATTGGACACGGTCGGCGAGGCCTGCGTCCTCGGCGCGGCCGCGGGCGGCGGCAAGCTGTTCCTGCGAAAGGGTAATCCCAGTGACGCGGACGTCATGGTCACGGGCGAGGCTCAGCGCGAGGCCACCCCAGCCGCAGCCGATATCCAGTACGTGCATGCCCGGCTGCAGGCAGAGCTTCGCCGCGATATGCCGCTTCTTAGCCGCCTGCGCCTCGTCCAGCGTCTCGTGCCCGGTCGGGAAGTAGGCGCACGAATATTGCCGGTCCTGGTCCAGCAGCAGGGCGTAAAGCCGGCCATTGAGGTCGTAGTGATGCGCTGCATTGCGCGCCGCACGCCGGGCCGGGTTGAACTGCGCCCACCGCTTGAGGGCAAAGCCCATCAGCGCATGCAGCGCCATCACCGGCTGCCTCCCACCCGCCGCGACGTTGGTCAGCAGCAGGTCGAGCGCGTCGTAGATGCTGCAGCTGACCGGGACGATCGTGCCGTCCATATATCCTTCGCCGAACGCCAAAGCCGGGTTCAGCACCATGCGGCGAACGGCGCGCCAGTCGGTGACGCGGAACTCGACCCCGAGGCCGGGCTTGCTTCCTTGGTGGACGGAGACCTGACCGTCTGGATACCGGACGGACAGGCTGCCGACGACCAAGAAGCGCCGGATCAGGCCGTCCAGGATGGGTCGCATCGTCATCCGCCTCTCGATCTACGGTCCGGTTTGTATCAAAAACAAAGACGCCGGCTATTCCCGATCGGGAATAGCCGGCGCAATGTCGAGTGAGGCGGGTTGGGGCTTTCTCGCCCCAGACGACGGTCGGATAAGCGTGGACTACCCGCGGTCCCGGTCGCGATCGCCGCCGGCCTCCGCCAACGCGGCGCCGAACTCCAGCTCCTCCTCGGGCTCTACATCCTCCTCGCCGGCCAGGCCGACCTGCTCGCCGCGGGCCTGCCTCTCGGCCTCCTCTGTGCTGCGGGCCACGTTGACCGTGATCGGCAGCGTAACCTCGGGATGCAGCACCAGCTTCACGCCGACCAGGCCGAGCGACTTGATCGGCTGATCGAGCACCACTTGGTTGCGGTTGGTCGTGAGCCCGGCGGCGGTGCAAGCGTCCGAAATGTCGCGCGCCGAAACCGAGCCATACAATGAGCCGCTCTCGCCCGCCTGCCGGATGATGACGACCGAAAGGCCGGCCATTCGCTCGGACAGCCGTTCGGCCTCCTCACGGCGCTTCAGGTTCTGCGCCTCGAGCTGGGCGCGCTGGCCCTCGAACTGCGCCATGTTTGCCTTGTTGGCCCGGAGCGCCTTCTTTTGCGGCAGCAGGAAGTTGCGGGCAAAACCCGGCTTCACCTTGACTACGTCGCCCATCTGGCCAAGCTTCTCGACCCGTTGCAGCAAGATCAATTCTACGACTGCCATGATGTCAGCTCCCTAAGCCACGACGTAGGGCAGCAGCGCCAGGAAGCGGGCGCGCTTGATGGCGTTGGCCAGCTCGCGCTGCTTCTTGCCGGACACCGCGGTGATGCGGCTCGGCACGATCTTGCCGCGCTCGCTCAAGAAGCGGGACAGCAGGCGGACGTCCTTATAGTCGATCTTCGGCGCGTTTGGGCCGCTGAACGGGCAGCTTTTGCGACGGCGGTAGAACGGGCGGCGAGCCCCGGCAGCGGCGCCCCCGCCGCGGCGGTCGTCGCCATCGGATGAATTACGGTCGGAACGGTCGGGACGGTCTGACATGGCGGCTTACTCCTCACCCAGCTCAGGGGGGCGGAACCCGTCGGTATCGGAACGGGCACGGTATTCCTCACGGTCGTCGAAGCCGCGCTTGCGGCCGCTCTCGAACCGGCCGGCGGGCTTCGGCCCGCGGAAGCCGCGCTCGCGGTCGTCGGACTTGCGGGACAGGATGGCGCTCGGCTCCTCGACGATCTCCTCGACGCGGATCGTCATGAAGCGCAGCACGTCCTCATTCAGGCGCAGCAGCCGCTCCATTTCGGTGATGAAGGCCGGCTTCGCATCGAGGCCGAGCAGCATGTAGTGGCCCTTGCGGTTTTTCTTGACCCGGTAGGCCAGGCTGCGCAGGCCCCAATATTCGCGCTTCTTGACCGCGCCACCGTCGGTTTCGAGCTCGGTGGCGATGGTGTCGGCAACAGTCTCGACCTGCTGCTGCGTGACGTCGTTGCGTGCAATCAGCACGCATTCATACAATGGCATTGTGACCCCTATGGCTGTTGTCGGCCCAAAACGGGCACAGCCGGGGAGGATGCCACCACCCCGGCAGGGAAGCGGCGGGGTATACGCCATTGCGCCGGGATTGCAAGCAGGGTTCAATGTTCATCATGCCATACCGAGCCGTTCGCCCTTTCTGGGTTCCCGTCCTCGCGCTTGCCGTGGCCGGCGCCGCGGCGTCCGGCCTGATGGCCGGCGGCGCTGCGGTCGATCCTGAGCTGGCGCTCCTGCTGCGGTTCATGGCGGTCGTGAAGGCCGCGATGGCGATGGCCGCGATGGCTTCGGTAGCCTGGCGGCTGAACGGGCCGGTGCGGCCTGCAGCGGCGTTGGGCTACGTCGCCGCGGTGTCCAGCATGGCGGCAGGCGCCGGGTTGATCTGGCAGCTTCAACACGTAGCGGCCGGCGCCGTCATGGTGCATGGCGGGGTTGCGGCGTTGGCCGTGCTGGCTTGGATGGACCGGGCTGGCTGGGCTCAGGCTGCGGTTGCCATGTCTTCGTCCATGCGCTCCAAACGCAGCTTTTGGCCCGGCGCCGCAATCAGGGTGCCGCCGCGCGGGACCTCGCGCCAGCAGCCGCGGTCGCCGTCGATCGGCTCGGACACCAGCAGCAGCCCGGTCAGCCCCTCCTTGTAATAGAGCGTCGCCGGCCGCGCGTCGCAGGCCCAGCGGAATGCCCAAAGCGTGTGCCCGTCCGTGAGCGTCGCGGTGAAGCGCAGCGGCTCGTCCACGCCGGCTGCGCGCATATGCGCCTTCACGTCCCGCAGCGTCGCGACCATGGCGGCGATCGGGTCCTGGTCCAACCCGCGGGCCATTGCGGCCAAAAAGATCGCCTCGCTGTCCGTCGTGCCGGCGCGGGTGGCATAAAGCTCGTCGGGGATCATCGCCTCGACCCGCCGCCGCACCGCAGCCCAACCGCCGATCTGGCCGTTATGCATGAACAAATACCGCCCATGCGCGAAAGGATGGCAGTTGGCGCGGCTGGTCGCCGTCCCCGTCGCCGCGCGCACGTGGGCGAAGAACAGGCGGCTTCGCACCTGGCTCGCGATGCTCAGCAGGTTCTCGTCCGACCACGCGGGCCGCACCTCGCGATACAGGCCCGGCGTTTCGCGCTCGCCATACCAGCCGACGCCGAAGCCGTCGCCGTTGGTCTCGCTTTTTGCCTCGGTCGCGTGCAGCGATTGATGGATCAGGCTGTGGCAGGGGGCAGCCACTAGGGTCTCCAGCAAAATCGGCTCGCCCTGGAAGGCGAGAAAGCGGCACATCGGACACTCCCTGAGAGGATGGCGGCAAACGACAGTTCAGTTACGACCCGCTGGGGTCATTCGGCAACTATAACATGGCTGGCGTGCGCACAGCATCACCTTTACGGCCGCCGCAATTGACACAGCCCCGCGCGGCGGCAATACCGCCCCAGTCGTGAGGAAACAGTAAATGCCTGTCCACGCCTTCATCTTTCCTGGCCAGGGCAGCCAGGTCACCGGCATGGGCCGCGACCTAGCCGCCGCCTTCGCCCCGGCACGCGAGGTGTTCGGCGAGGTGGACGAGGTGCTGAAGCAGAAGCTGTCCAAGCTGATGTTCGAGGGACCCGCCGAGACGCTGACCCTCACCGAGAACACCCAGCCGGCGCTGATGGCCATGTCGATGGCCGTGCTGCGGGTGCTGGAGCACGAGGGCGGGTTCCATCTGGCCGACAAGGCCGTGCTCGTCGCGGGCCACAGCCTGGGCGAATACAGCGCATTGGCCGCAGCTGGCAGCTTGACGCTCAGCGACGCGGCGCTGCTGCTGCGCCGCCGGGGTCTGGCCATGCAGGACGCGGTAGCGGCGGGGGAGGGCGCAATGGCGGCCCTGCTTGGCGTTGAGTTGGAGCAGGCGCAGGGGATCTGTGCCGACGCCGCTGTTTTGGTGCACGAGGACGGGACCGAGGAGCGCCAGGTTGTCGAGCCGGCGAACGACAACGGCGGCGGCCAGGTCGTGATCTCCGGCCACCGCGCGGCGGTCGAGCGCGCCGTCGATCTGGCAAAGGCACGCGGAGTGCGCCGGGCGATGCTGCTGCCGGTATCGGCGCCATTCCACTGCGCGCTGATGGCGCCGGCCGCAGAAGTGATGCAGGACGCCCTGGGCAACACGGCCCTGCGCCCGCCCGAGGTGCCGCTAGTGACGAACGTTTCTGCCGAGCGGGCCACCGACCCCGACGAGATCCGCGCCCTGCTGGTCCAGCAGGTGACCGGCACCGTGCGCTGGCGCGAAAGCGTCCTCGCCTGCACGGCCATGGGCATCGACAGCTTTATGGAACTTGGCGCGGGCAAGGTGCTCGCTGGCCTGGTGCGCCGGATCAGCCCCGACAGCGCCGCCGCCTCCGCCGGCACGCCTGCCGAGATCGAAGCCATGCTGAGGTTGCTGTGAGCGGCGTGTTCCGCTTGGACGGCAAATCGGCGCTCGTCACCGGCGCATCGGGCGGCCTGGGCGCCGCCATCGCCCGTATGCTGCATGCGCAAGGGGCCAAGGTCGCGCTATCCGGTACGCGCCGGGATGCGTTGGATGCGTTGGCGGCGGAACTGGGGGAGGGCGCCCACGCCTGCCCGGCCGACCTGCGCGATCCGGCTGCCGCCGACGCGCTGGTTGCGGCGGCCGAGGCGGCGGGCGGGCCGGTTGACATCCTGGTGAACAACGCTGGGCTGACGCGGGACATGCTGGCGTTGCGCATGAAGGACGAGGACTGGCAGGCCGTGCTGGACGTGGACCTGACGGCGCCGTTCCGGCTGGCCCGCGCGGCGTTGCGCGGCATGGTGCGGCGGCGCAGCGGGCGGATCGTGAGCATCAGCAGCATCGTGGGCGCTACCGGCAACCCGGGCCAGGCCAACTATGCCGCGGCCAAGGCTGGGCTGGCCGGCATGACCAAGGCGCTGGCGCAGGAGGTCGGCAGCCGCGGCATCACCGTGAACCTGGTCGCGCCGGGCTTCGTCGAGACGGCGATGACCGATAAGCTCAGCCCCGAGCAGAAGACGAAGCTTGCCGGCGCCATCCCGCTTGGCCGCATGGGCCAGCCGGCGGACGTTGCGGCTGCGGTGCTGTATCTAGTGTCAAACGAGGCCGCTTGGGTCACCGGTGCTACGCTGCACGTGAATGGCGGGATGGCGATGATCTAATGCGTGGGTGCCGGGCGTGGCCATAGTGGCGCACTTGCCTTGGCGGCTGGCCGGAAACCATGCTAAGCGCCCGCAGGCTTTGTGCAGGCGATCGTTTGGGAACAGGTCAGCCTGTTCCGCGTAGATCGACAGACAAACGACAGGAACTGAGGGTAAGATGAGCGAGATCGCCGACAAGGTTAAGAAGATCGTGGTTGAGCACCTCGGCGTCGAAGAGGCGAAGGTGACCCCGGAAGCGTCGTTCATCGACGACCTGGGTGCCGATAGCCTTGACACGGTCGAGTTGGTGATGGCGTTCGAAGAGGCGTTCAGCGTCGAAATCCCCGAGGACGCGGCCGAGAAGATCAGCACGGTCAAGGACGCGATCGACTTCATCGAGAAGCAGAAGGCGGCCTGAAACGGCGGCGCTGACGGGAATGGCGACGCAAACGGGAGCGATGGCACGGCGGGTCGCCGTGACAGGCATGGGCATCGCCTGCCCGTTGGGTTTAGGCGTTGAACGCGTCTGGAAGCGGCTGATTGAAGGCGAGAGCGGCATCAAAGCCATCCAGTCGTTCGACACCACCGAGCTTACCGCCAAAGTTGCCGGGCAGCTGCCGGTTGGCACGCGCGCCGAGGGCAAGCTCGATATCAGCGAGTGGATCCCAGTCAAAGACCAGAAGAAGATGGACCGGTTCATACATCTCGCCGTCGTCGCCGCGATCGAAGCGGTGGAGGACAGCGGCTGGGTGCCCATGGACGAGGACGCACGCTGTGCCACTGGCGTGATGATCGGGTCCGGCATCGGCGGGCTCGGCACCATCTACGAGGCGTCGGTGCTGGTGTCGCAGGGCAAGTCCCGCCGGCTGTCGCCGTTCTTCATTCCGTCGGCGCTGATCAATCTCGCCTCCGGTCACGTTTCCATCAAATATGGCTTCAAGGGACCCAACCACTCGGTCGTCACCGCCTGCGCCACTGGGGTGCACGCCATTGGCGACGCGGCCCGGCTGATCATGCTGGGCGACGCCGATGTCATGGTGGCCGGCGGGGCAGAGGGCGCGGTGAACGAGCTCGGCATGGCCGGGTTCTGCGCCAGCCGGGCGCTGTCGACCAATTTCAACGACCGGCCCACGGCGGCGTCCCGCCCCTGGGACCGCGACCGCGACGGCTTCGTCATGGGGGAGGGCGCCGGAATCGTGGTGCTCGAGGAGTTGGAGCACGCCAAGGCGCGCGGCGCCAAGATCTACGGCGAGATCTGTGGTTACGGCATGTCCGGCGACGCGCACCACATCACCGCCCCGGCTGAGGGGCACGAAGGCGCATACCGCGCCATGAAGGCCGCCTTCCGCAACGGCGGCATGCAGCCCGGCGACGTGCAATACGTGAATGCGCACGGCACGAGCACCCCGCTCGGCGACGACCTGGAGCTGGAAGCGGTAGAGCGTTTCTTCGGCGACGACGCCAAAGGCCTCGCGATGTCGTCCACCAAGTCCGCCACCGGCCACCTGCTGGGCGCAGCCGGGGCGATCGAGGCGATCTTCTCATTGCTGGCCATCCGTGACGGCGTCGTGCCGCCGACCTTGAACCTTGAGGACCCGAGCCGGGTCAGCGTGATCGACCGGGTGCCGCTGGTGGCGCAGGAGCGCCGGGTGGAGGTGGCGCTGTCCAACAGCTTCGGCTTCGGCGGCACCAACGCCAGTATCCTGTTCAAGCGAGCGGCCTGACGCGAGCGACGCGAGATGCGCGCAATCCTATTTACGGCCGGGTTGCTGCTGTTATCGCTTGCCGGGGCTGCGATTTATGCTGTCCGATCCTATGACGTGCCGGGACCGTTGACGGTCGCCAATGTCGTGCTCGTGCCGCGCGGCGGGCTCGACCAGGTCGTCGAGTCGCTGGTGCAAGAAGGCGTGGTCCACAGTGCGTTCGCCCTGCGTGTGGCCGCCCTCGCGACGCGCGGACAGGGCGCCATCCATGCCGGCGAGCTGGAATTTCCCGCGGCTGCCAGCCTGCGCCAGGTGCTCGAAGTCCTCCGCAACGCCCGCCCCGTGCAGCATCGCCTGACCATTCCCGAGGGGCTGACGGCGGCACAGGTCGCCGTGCTGCTTGACCGCGCGCCGGCGTTGGAGGGCGACCCAGCCGTACCGGAGGAGGGCCGCCTGCTGCCAGAAACCTATGCATATGAACGGGGCACCCCGCGCGCCACCCTGGTCGAGCGCGGACGTATCGCGATGAACCGGGCGCTGGAGCGTAACTGGGCTGCCCGCAGCCAAGCCGTGCCGCTGGACACGCCGCATGACGCGTTGATCCTGGCCAGCATCGTTGAGCGGGAAACGGCCAAGCCCGAGGAGCGTCCCCGCGTCGCGGCGGTTTTCCTGAACCGGCTGCGGCACCGCATGAAGCTGCAATCCGACCCGACCGTGGTTTACGGCGTGAGCGGCGGCACCGGCGTGTTGGAGCATGGGCTGACGAAGGCGGACCTGGAGCGGGCCGATCCCTACAACACTTACCGGATTGCCGGCCTGCCGCCGGGGCCGATCAGCATGCCCGGCCTCGCCTCGCTTCGCGCCGTGATGCAGCCGGCAAGCACGGACGACCTGTTTTTTGTCGCTGACGGGTCCGGCGGGCACGCATTTGCCAGGACGGCAGAGGAGCACCAGCGCAATGTCGCCCACTGGCGCGAGGTCGAGCGCGCGCGGCAGGCAGTAGCGTCCGGGGCGACAGGGCGCTAAAAGCTTCGCGTATGTCCCAGCCGCACCCCGCTTTAGCCTCGATGACCGGCTTCGCTCGGACCGAGGGCACGGAAGGCGGGCTGACTTGGGCTTGGGAGCTGCGCAGCGTGAACGGCCGGGGCATCGACCTCAAGCTGCGGCTGCCGCCGGGGTTCGAGGCGATCGAGCCGGCGTTGCGCGAGGAGGCCGGGCGTGTCTTGCGCCGGGGCAACGTGACCGCGAACCTCGTTGCCAAGCGGGACGACCGCGGCCGCATGGCTGCCGACCCGGCCGTGTTGGACGACTTGCTGCGCCTCGCCCTTGAACTCGTTGCCCGTATTCCCGGCGCGCCCGCGCCACGCGCGGAGGCGTTGTTGGCGCTTCCCGGCGTGCTGCGGCCTGCTGCTGCCGCGGATAACGGCGTCTCCGCCGCGCAGCTGGCTGCTGTCCGTGCAGGATACAGCGCGGCGCTTGCGGCTTTGGTGGCGTCGCGCCAGGCAGAGGGCGCGCGGCTCGCGGATTTGTTGAGCACGCAGTTGGGTGAGGTCGCCGCCCTGCACGGCACCGCCGTCGCCGAGGCGGCCGAGCAGCCGGCCCTGCAGCGCGCCCGCATGATGGAAAACCTCGCGGCGCTGCTGCGCGACCAGCCGGGCTTGCCGGAGGAGCGGATCGCGCAGGAGGTGGCGCTGCTCGCCAGCCGGTCCGACGTGCGCGAGGAGTTGGACCGCCTAGCCAGCCATATCGAGGCCGCCCGCACCCTGCTGGGCGAGGCGGCGGGGATTGGCCGCAAGTTCGATTTCCTGGTGCAGGAGTTCGTGCGCGAGGTGAACACGCTGTGCAGCAAGTCTGCCTCCGTCCCGTTGACCGCGACCGGGCTGCGGCTGAAGGCGGTCATCGAGCAGATGCGCGAACAGGTGCAAAACGTTGAATAATGTACGCCGGCGGGGGGTTTGCCTGGTGGTCGCCGCACCTTCGGGCGCCGGCAAGAGCACCATCACCCGTGCCCTGCTCGCGACCGAGCCGGATTTGTCCTTGTCCATCAGCGCCACCACCCGCGCGCCACGGCCCGGCGAGCAGGACGGCGTCCACTACCACTTCCACACCCAGGCCGGCTTCGACGCCATGGTGGCCAATGGCGCCATGCTGGAATGGGCAACCGTGTTCGGCCGCAACTATGGCACGCCCCGTGCGCCGGTGGAGCAGGCGCTGGCCGCCGGGCGCGACGTCGCGTTCGACATCGACTGGCAGGGTTGCCGGCAGTTGCGCTCGGCGCTGCCTGGCGACGTGGTGGGGGTTTTCATCCTGCCGCCGTCATTCGAGGCGCTGGAGGCGCGGTTGCGCGGGCGCGGCGGCGACTCGGCGAACGAGATCGCCCGCCGTATGAACGCCGCCCGCAGTGAGATGGCGCATTGGGCCGAGTTCGACCACATCGTCGTCAATTGCGACGTGGAGGCTGCAATCGAGGACGTACGCAGCGTGCTGCACGCTGCACGCTGCACAATCGCCCGTCAGCCCGGGCTCACCGCTTTCGTCCGCAGCCTTATGGGCCCAACCTGACCGGCCGCTTCGAAGACTTCGACCGATTAAATGCGTTCATACGTTCCGATAAGCCGTCCCTGCGCAATCAGGTTCGGGCGAATAGTTCGCAGCAGCGCGGCACGGCCAGGCGGATAGGCAAACTGGGGCCGCGCATTCAGCGCAAATACCTGGAACGCATAGCGGTGCGGTCCATGACCCGGCGGTGGCGTCGGCGCTGTCCAGCCAGGTCGGCCCAGGGCATTCCGCCCGCAGGCCCAACCATCGGGCGCATACCCCGTCAGGCGCAACGGAATCTCACCCTCGCCGAACTCCGTCTTGTCTGGCGCAATGGAGTGCACGATGAGGTGGACCAGTGGCCGAAGCAGCGGGACGTCTGCGTCTTCCGCGATCAGCACGATAGACTGCGTTTGTGGCGGCACGCCCTCCCAGCGCAGCGGCGGGCTCAGGCTCGCCCCGTCCTGGGTAAAGCGCACCGGCATCGGCTGGCTGTCATTGAACGCCGTGCTGCTGACGGTGAGGGCATAGCCGAGGAAGCCGGAGAACTTGCTGCTGGTGAGCATAGCGACACCGGGGCGGACCGGCCGCAACGCCTGACCGAGCGAGCGCATGATCGATGTTTGCATCTTCCAACTCCTTTACTTGCCATGTTTCTGAATCCGATCTTTGATATTATGAAACATGAGCGAAATGCTCTGAAACCTCGATCAGGATCACGCCGAGCTTGCGGACCGTCGTGCGGTTCAGCATCGACCCGTCGTCGAGCAGATACCACCATTGGTCCATCGAGACGTTCTTGAGGTCATTGCCGGGCGACAACGCCAGTGTCCATGTCCAATGGAACGCGCGGCCGGATGCCTCGCCGATGGCCGTGCCCACCATGTCGTTCGCGGTCGCCTCATACCGGCCCGGCCCGGTGCGCCGCATTTGCCAGGTCCGTGTCGTCGGCGCGTCCTGACCGATCGTCAGCTGCTGGACCAAGCGCAGCCCGTTGTCGCCGACCTCGCCCAAGCAGTCCGTAGTCACAACGTCGTTCGGCTGACCGGAGCGGTCCTCCAGCACGCCCCACGACCTGACGTGGCCGGTAAAAAAGCGGATCGGGTCGATCGCCGGCGTGGTCGCGCGAAATCCTTCCACCGGCATGCCTCGGCTGCATCCCAGCAGACTCAACGCCAGCACCAGCGCCAGCAGCCGCATGTGCAAACTCCAAAAAAAGGGGAGGCCGAAGCCTCCCCCCCTGTCTCAGCTCAACTGACGCAGAGCTACTTGCGCGGCGTGTTCATGCCGCTGCTCGTCGCACCCGGCGTCGAGGTTGTCGTCGTGCCGCTCGTACCCGTCGTGCTGGTGCCAGTCGTGCCCGTCACGCCTGTCGTCGTCGCACCCGGCACGACCTTCGCGGCGTCCTCGACCTCAACCTTGGTGCTGCGAAGATTATCGCGCACCGTCTCGGTCCGATCGGCGACCTCCTTACGCAGGCCGATCTCCTCGACGACGCGCGCCTCCTTGCTTACGACGGCCTCCTCGCTGGTGGCGCGCGCCTCGATGGTGCGCTCCTGGAAGGCTGCCAAGTCCGCAGCGGTGGCGGCGCGGTCAACTGGGTGACGCTCGACCGAAACGCGCTCCTCATGCAGACGGACCTGCTCCTCGACGGGGCGCTCCACGACGTAGCTGCGCACGCGTACAGCGCCGCCGGCGACCTCGCGCTTGCCGACGCGCAGACGCTCCTCCATCACCTTCAGTGTTTCAGCGTTCCCGACCGCTGCCGCACCAGTGGCCACTGCGGGCGTTGCAGCGACGCCGGTTGTGGCGGTTGTGGCGGTTGTCGTGGTGGTAGCCGCGCCCGCCCCAGGATAGCTGTAGCCAGACTGACGCCACTCCTCGAGCTTGGAGTCGAAGTCTAGGGGGTTAGTGCCCTCCAGGATCTGGATGATATGGCTGCGGTCCGAGTTTGCCTGCGGGGTCACGACGACCATGGAATGGCCAGCCCCAAGCGCGTGGTTGTAGGCGTGCGCGTCCTCGTCGGGCATGAACATGCTCTTGACGGCGCCCCATAGGCCCTGGTTGCCAGATTCGTAATCCACGCCGCCGGCCATACGGTCGGCCCCGCGATCAGCCACCTGCACCATGCTGCTACTGACGCCGGCGGCGACCAGCTTTGCCTTTGCTGCCTCAGCCTGGGCGCTCGTTTCATACAAAGCGACGATCTGGTTGTCGTGCTTCGAATGATCATACAGGCCCGTCTCATGGGCCGACGCAGTGTTCAGTCCAGCCGATCCCGGCTCGTTCATGTAGGAACCGCTCATACCTAAGTCTCCTTGTTGATGGCGGCCGTCTCGTTTGACGAATCTCGCCCGGTTTGCTCGATTTCAACCTGCTCGCTGCGCAGGCGAACCGTCTTTTGCTCTGTTCGTTCGCTCGATTGCTTGCGAATATGCAACTCTTCCTTCAGCACCAGCCGTTTTTCAACAACCAGCACTTCTTCCAGGATGGGCACGATGAGTAGGTCACCTTCCTGTCGGGTCTGCGGCGCTTCCTGGACAACGCGGCCAATAGGCACCCGTTCCACACTCAGATCCTGTTGCCGCAAAAGAATCTCGACGACCTCGTCGCGCTCCGCGACCGTTTTGTGCACCACGACACGGCCGCTCTCGAACTCGCGCTTCTCAACGCGAATCGTCTCTTGGATGACCGGGATCACCGCAACGAGTTCATCCGACTGCATGCTTAGTTCCGTTCGCGTTGCTGGTGAGCACAGCAGACGGCCCAGATAGCTCCAAGTTCATGGTACCACGCTTTTGTGAGGACCCTAGCGGCCGGTGATCCGGTCCACCTCCGCAAGGTCCTCATCCGAAAGGGTCCAGTCTCCCGCTGCGACGTTGGCGGTGATCTGCTCGGGCTTCGTCGCGCCGGCGATCACGCTCGACACCGGCGCACGCGACAGCAGCCAGCTGAACGCAAGCTCCAGCAGGCTGCGGCCGCGCGCCTCGGCGAAGTCGCGCAGCCGCTCCGCCACGGCCCAGTTTGTCTCGGTCAGGTATTTGTCGGCTAGGCGCTGGGTTTTGGTCAGCCGGGCGTCGGCCGGCATCGGCATGTTGCGCTGATACTTGCCGGTCAGCAGCCCGCTCGCCAGCGGGAAGTAGGGCAGCAGCCCAAGACCATAGGCGCGCATCGCCGGCAGCAGCTCCGCCTCATGCCCGCGCACCAGCAATGACAGCTCATCCTGGCAGGATACGAAGCCGTTGAGCCCGGCGCTGCGGGCGGTCCAGGCAGCCTCGACCACCTGCCAAGCCGGCTGGTTGCTGCAGCCGGCATAGCGGATTTTCCCAGCACGGACCAAGTCGTCCAGCGCGCGCAGGGTCTCCTCGATCCGCGTCAGCGGATCGGGGAAGTGCTGCTGGTAGAGGTCGATCCAATCGGTGCGCAGCCGGGTCAGGCTAGCCTCCACGGCACGGACGATGTAGCGGCGGCTGGCGCCTTTCAGTGTTTCAGCGTCGTCCATCGGCAGCGCGAACTTGGTCGCCAGCACGATGTCCTTGCGGCGCGGCCCCAGGATTTCGCCCAGCGCCGTCTCCGACCCGCCGCGCTCGCCATAGGCGTCGGCGGTATCGAACAGCGTGATCCCCGCGTCCAGCGCCGCGTGTACCACGCGCCGGCTCGCCTCCGTGTCGATCCGGCCGCCGAAGTTGTTGCAGCCGAGGCCGATGGCCGACACGCGCAGGCCAGACCGTCCGAGGTTACGGATTTCCAAGATCAGTCTCCGTTACAGTGGGGCATGCGCCGTCGGCAGCGCGGCAATCTCGTTGATCAGCTTCCGGGTCATTGCCTCACCGAAGGTCGCGAAGTCCCGCATCTCCAGCACGAAGCTGCCGGGTCCGCCGATGACGTTCTGCCGATACCATTCCGTGAGCCCGCCGGGCGGCTGTACGTGGGCGTAGGTGTAGCTGACCGGGTGCTCGTTGATGATCGCAAGCCCATTCACCGTGACGCCGGCCGTGATCGCGTCGTCGCGCGCCGCCGACACGTCGCGGCCGGCGTTGTTGGTGCCGTCCCCGGCCACGTCGATCACCCGGCGCTGCGCCTCGAACCGGTTCTCCGCCAGCAGCTGCATCGCGCGGTCAATGCCGGCGCTGATGCTGGTGCGGCCCCAGAACGAGCGCGGCGCCGCGTCCAGCTCGTCGGTGAACTGCCGTGCGCTGGAAGCGTCGCGCACCACGTGCCAGTCCAGCACCGTGTTGACCTCATACGACCCGGCGAACTCGACATACGCCACCGCGATCGCGCCGATCGCGCCGCCACGGATCGCGGCGAGCACGCGCGGGTCGTTGAACGCGGCGGCATAACCGGCCTTCTCCAGCCTGAATTCAGAGTCGTCCACGCTGCGCGATACGTCGGAGACTAGTACGAGGGTCATGTCCACGGGTTCGGCTGCTCGTGCCGCAGTCGCCTGTGCGACACCGGCTAAGACCATCAGTGGGATCAGCATACGCATGGACCATCTCCCTTACGGGCTATGGTCTCAGGCTCACGGCCTGCCGCCAAGCCAAACTTTCCGCTACTGGCTGGCCCAGACGATCCGATGCACCCAGGCGACCTCCACGAGGTCAAAACTGCGATCGCGGTGTTCGGGGTTGAGGCTTTTCAGCTCGATCCGCTTTGCCGAGCGCCGGGCGAGCTGCTTGGCCATCACCTCGCCGCCGATGGTCCGTGCCACCACGCGGTCCCCGCGGCGGATCGGCGCCGCCGGGGAGATCACGACCATGTCGCCGTCGCGAAACACCGGCTCCATCGATTCGCCGGCAATCTCGAGCGCATAGGCGTTCGGATCGCCGATTTCCGGCAAGGTGACCTCGTCCCAGCTGCCGCCTACGGGGAAGCCGGCGTCATCAAAGAAGCCGTCGCCTCCAGCCTGCGCCAAGCCCAGCAACGGAATGCGCCGTTGCGGGCGGGCGGAGACGACGGTGGCCGATCCCGTGACCAGCGACGTGAACATCTCGAGGCTGGCGCCGGTCGCGTCCAGCACCTTGGCCAGGCTTTCGGTGCTGGGCCAGCGGGCGCGGCCGTCCGGCATACGCCGCTTGCTCGGGTTGAACGTGGTGGCGTCCAGCCCGGATCGTTTCGCCAATCCGGACGCCGACAGGCCGTATTCGGCGGCCAGCGTGTCGAGGGCACGCCAAATGTCGTCATGTTTCATAATTTGCATATTGCCTAGGAATTGAGGCCGTTGCAACTAGGAATTTGCGCCTGACATAACTTGCGCGCGTCGCCCGACAATGTTCTTATTATGTTCCTCTGCAGGACTTCGTCATGGCAAATGCTCCCGCATCCCGTTCCGATCACCGCCTTTACGCGCCTTGTCGAGCGGCTCCGTTCGCTTGCGCCGAGACGGCGTGGTTCTGGACCGCGTCTTGCCTGCGGGCGCGCCAGGAGTCGTGCCTGCGGGCGCGCCAGGAGTCGTGCCTGCGGGCGCGCCAGGAAGCGATCCCTGCGCCCGGCCCCGGGCCGTGCCGGCCGGAGGACGTCGTGAAATGCCTCGACGGGCTGTATCGCCAGCGCCGGGTCGAGCTGCTGCACGTGCGCATTCTGCGTATTTGGGGCTGGCGCGGCACAGCACCCAACCCGGCCAGGGTGCGCGAGCGCTGTGACTGGCGGTTGTGGCACGAGGCGATAGGCCGACTGGAGTGGCCGCTTCGTGTCCGCGGCATCGTCGTGGCCGGGCTGCCCTAGTCTAGGCGGGCTGCTTCAGGATTTCGGCGTCGTGCCGGACACGGCCGGCGTCGGTTATGTAATACCGTCCGCCATGCTCGGCAGCAAACCCCATGCTGGACAGGCGCTCCAGACACGGGCCGTCCTTCAGCCCTGACGGCCGGCCCGGCGCGCCGCACAGCGTCAGCCGGTGCAGCGCCGACCGGCAGCAGGTTTCAAGATAGGGCTCGTTCCACACGGGGGACGGTGTAGCCGCGGGCCGCGCACTTCTCAAGCGGACGAGGATCGGGCAGACACCGGCGGCATGACTCCAAGCATCGCCTCCGCCCTTATGCCGCTGCTGCGCCGCGTCGACGCCGAGCGCGCGCACCGGCTGGCTATCACGGCGCTGCGCTTGGGACTCGCCGGACAGGATAATATGCCGGACGACGCGGCGCTGCAGGTCCAGGCGCTCGGCCTGGCGTTCCGTAACCCGATCGGGCTTGCCGCCGGGTTCGACAAGGACGCGACGGCGCTGCGGGGATTGTGCCGGGTCGGTTTTGGCTTTGTCGAGGCTGGAACCGTCACGCCGCGGCCGCAGCCCGGCAACCCGCGGCCGCGCGTGTTCCGGCTGAAGGCGGACCGCGCCGTCATCAACCGCTATGGGCTGAACAGCTTGGGGCTTGCTGCCTATGTGTCTCGTCTAGCGGCTCTGCCGCGCGGGGGCGTGCCGGTGGGCGCCAACGTCGGCATCAACAAGGACGGCGCCGACCCGGAGCGCGACTATCCCGCCCTGGTCGCCGCCGTGGCCCCGCATGCCGACTATATCGTCATCAACGTGTCGTCCCCGAATACGGCGGGCCTGCGCGACTTGCAGGTGGAGGCGCGGCTGGCCGCCATCCTGGCCGCGGTGCAAGCGGACGTGCCGCGCCGCCCGCCGCTGCTGGTGAAGATCGCGCCCGACCTGCCCGACGGCGGGCTGGAGGCCATCGTCGAGACCGCGGTGCGGCACGGCGTCGATGGCCTGGTCGTGTCCAACACCACGGTTGCCCGCCCGGCGACGCTCCGGTCCAGGAGCGCTGCCGAGGTCGGGGGCCTATCCGGGCCGCCGCTGCTCGCGGCCAGCACACGGCTGCTGGCCCGCGCGTATCGGCTCGCGGCCGGACGCCTGGTGCTGATCGGCTGCGGCGGCGTGTCCACAGGGGCCGAAGCACTGCAGAAAATCCGCGCGGGCGCGCATCTGGTGCAGCTTTATACCGCGTTCAGCTACGCCGGCCCGGCGCTGGTCCCGCAATTGAAACGGGAGCTTTCGACCGCGCTGCACGCGCAGGGTTTTCGCACTGTTATGGACGCGATTGGGATCGACGCATGAGACGCCTGGCGCATTTCGCTCCGCTCGCGGCTGAGTATGACGGCTTCATCCTCGATCTGTGGGGTGTCATCCACGACGGCGTCGCGCCCTACCCGGGCGCTGCCGAGTGCCTGTTGGCCCTGCGCGCTGCGGGCAAGCGCGTCGTGCTGCTATCCAACGCGCCGCGCCGCGCCGGCGAGGTGCAGCTGCAGCTCCGCGATATGGGCATCCCCGATGACGCCTATGACGGGGTCATGACGTCCGGTGAGGCGACCCACCTCATGCTGCGGGACCGGTCCGATCCTTGGTATCGCGCTTTAGGGAACGCCGTGTTCCACCTTGGCCCGGAGCGCGACCGCAACGTGCTGCACGGCCTCGGCCTGGACGTTCGCGACACCCCCGATGGGGCTGCGTTCATGCTCAATACCGGGCCGGACGACCACCTCAGTCCGACCGACCCGGCCGCCTATGACGCCGTGCTGCAGGATTGCGCGATACGGCGCATGCCGATGATCTGCGCCAACCCTGACCTCGAAGTGATCCGTGGTGGCGTCCGGGTCGTCTGCGCCGGCACGCTGGCGCAGCGCTACGTCGCGATGGGCGGCGACGTCCGCAGCCTCGGCAAGCCCGATCCGGCGATCTACGCACCGGTGCTGGCCATGCTGGAGGTGCCGCCTGCGCGTGTTTTAGCGGTCGGCGACGCGCTTCGCACCGACATCGCTGGCGCGGCCGCAGTGGGGCTTGACGCCTGCTGGGTGCTGGGCGGGCTGCACGGGGCGCATCTGGGCAGCGATGCCGCGACGGAAGCTGAGGCGGCGGCGGCCGGGCTGTTTCCCGTTGCGGCAATCCCGCATTTCGTATGGTGACAAGCCCCTGACGCCCCGCCGTCATACAGACGAAAAGTCTCTAAGCCCGCCCGGCGACGCTCGACAGCAACAGCGGGTCCACCCGCAGGATCGCCAGCGCCCGGCGCCACTTAGATTCGTGGTCGGGGTCAAATAGCAACTCTAGCTTTGCCGGCGCGGACAGCCAAACATTCTGCTGCATCTCGCGGTCGAGCTGGCCCGGGCCCCAACTGCTGTAGCCCAGCGCCAGCAATCCCTCCTTGGGGCCGCCACCCTGCGCGATCTCTTGCAGCACATCGAGGCTCGCAGTCAGGGCGAGCCGGTCGTCGACCCGCAGACTAGCGTCCGACGTCCAGTCCGAGGTGTGCAGCACAAAGCCGCGTCCGTGGTCCACCGGCCCGCCTTGGCAGAGCTGGATTTGCCGGGCCGGCGGCACTGGCTGCACGTCCAGCTGGGCGAGCAGCGCGTCGAAGCTCGGTTTGGCCAGCGGCTGGTTCAGCACGATGCCCATCGCGCCCTCATCGGTATGGGCGCACAGCAGGATCACGCTATGGGCGAAGTTCGGGTCGTCCATCGCGGGCATCGCGATGAGCAACTGGCCGGTCAGCGAGGTCTCGTCAGAGTCGATCATGGACGCTAACTTGGCCTCCGGTGGCGGCAGGGCAAGATTGCCCAAGCGGTGCGAGTCTGGCTGCCAGATAGTAGACAGGTGACTCGGCCGCGGCAGACGGCTACGATTCCGCATATTGCACTGCCAAGGATTTCCAGATGATTAAGACTGGTGACACCATTCCCACGATGAAGCTAACCGCCGCGACCGCTGAGGGTTCCAAGGAGGTCTCGACCGACGAGGTGTTCGCGGGCAAGAAGGTCGTGCTGTTCGCGGTGCCTGGCGCCTTTACCCCGACATGCAGCGCGCGGCACATGCCTGGCTATTTAGAGAACATCGACGCATTGCGGGACAAGGGCGTCGACACCATCGCCTGCATTGCGGTGAACGACGTTTTTGTCATGGACGCATGGGCAAAGAGTATGGAGATTGACGGCCGCATCATGATGCTGGCCGACGGCTCCGGCGCTTTCACCAGGGCTCTCGGCTTAGAACTGGACCTGGTAGCACGTGGCCTCGGCATGCGCAGCCAGCGCTACGTGATGGTCGCCGAGAACGGGCGCGTGACGCACCTGGCCGTCGAGCCGCCGGGCGGCTTCGAGGTCAGCAAGGCCGAGAGCGTGCTGGCTGTGCTGTAGCGGCGAGGGTCAGGCGGCCACCCGGTCGCGCAGGGTCTCGGTCCGGAAGGTCTCGGCGATATAGGATGCGAGCGCGTCGGTGACGGGCTGGCGCGCCTCGGGACTGCGCATCAGCAGGATGCCAAAGTCGGGCAGGGGAGGCATGCCCTCCTCCGGCCGCAGCGGGCGCAGGCCGTCCGGCAGCCATGAGATTGTCGAGACCGTGACCGCGAGCCCGGCCAGCACCGGGGCGTGCGTGCCCAGTTGCGTCGCCGACCGGTAGGCAATCCGGTAGCGCCGCCCCATGCCGTCCAGCGCGCGAAGCGCCGCCTCCGCCCAGGTGCATTGATCCCCGGCCAGCGCCACCGGCAGCGGGTCCAGACGATGCGGCGCATGAATGGTCGACGTGATCCAGGTGAGCGGCCCGCGCCAGAGTGGCACGGCCGGCCAATCCGCACCCTTGGTTCCCTCCGAGCAGAGCGTGAGGTCCAGTTCGCCCTCACGCAGGCGCTTCAAAAGGTCGACCGACGGCAGGCACAGCACATCCACCTGAACGGCCGGATAGCTATCGGCAAAGCGCTTTAAAATCTGCGGCAAATAGCGAAGCGCGTAGTCGTCCGGCGTACCCAGCCGCACGGTTCCGTGCACGGTGGGCGCGCGGAAGCTGGTCCAGATCTCGTCATTCAGCGCCAGCATCTCCCGCGCGCGCTGCAGCAGGAACTCGCCATGCGGCGTCAAATGCACGGACCCGCCCTTGCCGCGGGACAGTAGGCGCTCGCCCAGCAGGCTCTCCAGCCGCTGCACCTGCATCGAGACGGCCGACTGCGTGCGGCCCACGCGCTGCGCTGCGCGGGTGAAGCTGCCCTCCTCGGCGATGTAGGTGAAGCTGCGCAGCAGGTCGGGGTCGAGGCTGGTTGGCAGGGTCATGGGCATCAGTATCGCTGATGCCTCCCATAATGGCAATTCGTTTCCATGATACCCTGCGACACTCCATTCTCTCTCTTGACCGCAGTGGTCGACACCAATGGAGGCGATTATGGCAGCTCGCAGCACCCTGACCCAGGTTCGCTACGTGCATCAAGCGACCGGGCGCACGCTCCTGCGTCAGGCTTGGACCGCGCTGGCCGAGATGGCCCGTGCACGCCGGACCCGGCGCCTGTTGGGCGAGATGGATGACCGCATGCTAGCCGACATCGGCGTTGGCCGCGGCGACGCCCTGATGGAAGCCTCGCGCGCGCCTTGGGACGTCGGCAGCCGGCGCTGACCTAATGCTTGGTGAGCAAGCCTAGGATTGGACCGCTAGGCCCGGGCCAAGTAGGCCGTCCGCATCGGCTTCAACACCAGCAGGGCCAGCACGGCCGTCAGCAGGTCGGCGGCGACCGCCAAGCCGAACACCGTCGACCAATTGCCGGTGGCATCGTGCAGCAGTGACGCGAGCGGGCCGCCGCAGATGGCGCCAATACCCTGGGCGATATAAAGGCAGCCGTAATTTTTGGTCGCGTGGGTGGCGCCAAACGTATCCGTCAGCGTGGAGGGGAACAACGAGAAGATCTCACCCCAGCCGAAGAACACGACGCCGGACATCAATACGAACAGCAGCGGGTTGCCGCTGGTGGATAGCCAGACCGCCATCGCCAGCCCCTCCAGGCCAAATGCGATGACCATGGTGTTCTCGCGGCCGATGCGGTCGGACACCCAGCCGAAGAAGGGCCGGGTCAGGCCATTGCAGAAACGGTCGATCGTGAGGGCGAGCGGCAGGGCGGCGAAGCCCCAGACCACCATCTTGGTGATGCCGAAGTCTCCGGCGATGGCGCCAATCTGCGAGGTCACCATCAGGCCGGAGGTGGACATCATCGACATCATGACGAACATCAGCCAGAAGATGGGGCTGCGCAGCATGGCCGCGGTGTCGACGTCACGAACGCTGGATGACGCCCGGGTTTGCGCGACGACCGCCGCCGGCGGCGCCCGCAGGCCGAGGGCCGCGAGCACGCCGACCGCGGCGAAGATCAGGCCGAACTTGACCAGGGTGGATTGATAGCCGTCAGACGCCAGGCTGTCCGCAATGGGAAACGTGGTCAGGATGGCGCCCATGCCATAACCGGCCGCCACCGTACCGGCGGCAAAGCCGCGTCGGTCCGGGAACCAGCCGACCATCTGTCCGACCACGCCAATATAAACGATCCCGGTGCCCAGCCCGCCTAGCAGGCCGTAGGTCAGATAAAGGCCGGTCAGTGATGTGGCGTAGGCGGCGAGCACCCAGCTCAGCCCGGTTATCGCGGTGCCGGCCGCAATCAGCCAACGCGGGCCGAAACGCTCGACGAACCAACCCTGGAACGGGCTGAAAAAGGTTTGCAGCACGATGAGGATGCTGAAGGTGACCTGCACCGCGGCGGCGGTGGCACCTAATGTCGTGCCGAGCGGCTTGGTGAACAGCGTCCAAACGTATTGCGGGCTGGAGATCGCCATCATGCAAATAAGGCCAAGCCCCAGTTGCACCCATCGCGTGCTGGCGACGGGCAGGGCGGCGGCGGGTTGGACTGACGCGCTCATCATGGCTCCGGAAGATTTCGCAAAAGCCTCATGCAATGCATGGGCCAATGCCTCATCCCCTATTCGGAGCGCGTCAGTTCAGCGAACGGTCAGCTCACTCCGCCGCTTGCGCGTAGGCCTCCAGCGGCGGGCAGGTGCAGACCAGGTTGCGGTCGCCATACACGTTGTCCACCCGCTTGACTGGCGGCCAGTACTTGGCCGCGCGCACGAACGGGAGCGGGAACGCTGCCTGCTCGCGCGGGTAGGCGTGCGCCCAGGTTTCCCCGGTCACCTCGCCCACCGTGTGCGGCGCGTGCTTCAACGGGTTGTCCTTGCGGTCCAATGTGCCCGCGGCAATGGTGGCGATCTCCGCACGGATTGCGATCATCGCGTCACAGAACCGGTCGATCTCGGCCCGGCCCTCGCTCTCCGTCGGCTCGATCATCAGGGTTCCCGTCACCGGCCAGCTCATCGTCGGCGCGTGGAAGCCGTAATCCTGCAGGCGCTTGGCGATGTCCTCGACGCCCACGCCGGCCTCGGCTTGGAAGCCGCGGCAGTCCAGGATGCACTCATGCGCGACCAGCCCGTGGGCACCCGTGTACAGCACGGGGTAGTGTGGGCGGAGACGGGCGGCCATGTAGTTGGCGTTCAGGATCGCCACCTCGGTCGCGCGCCGCAGCCCGGCGGCGCCCATCATGCGGATATAGGCGTAGCTGATCGGCAGGATGCCGGCGCTGCCGAAGGGCGCCGCCGAGACCGGGCCGAACCCGGTGGCCGGCCCCGCGTCCGCCCGCATCGGATGGTTCGGCAGAAAGGGCGTCAGGTGGGCCGCGACGCCGATCGGCCCAATGCCGGGGCCGCCGCCGCCGTGCGGGATGCAGAACGTCTTGTGCAGGTTCAGGTGGCACACGTTGGCGCCGATGGCGGCCGGGCTGGTCAGGCCGACCTGCGCGTTCATGTTGGCGCCGTCCATATAAACCTGGCCGCCGTGCTGGTGCACCACGTCACAAATCTCGCGGATGCCCTCCTCGAACACGCCGTGCGTGCTGGGGTAGGTCACCATCAGCGCCGCCAGCCGGTCGCCGTGCTGCGCGGCCTTGGCGCGGAGGTCGGCCAGGTCCACGTTGCCGTCCCGGTCGCAGCCGGTGACGACGACGCGGTAGCCGGCCATCACCGCGCTGGCCGGATTGGTGCCGTGCGCGCTCGATGGAATCACGCAGACGTCGCGGTGCGACTCGCCGCGCGACGCGTGATAGGCGCGTATGGCCAGCAGGCCTGCATACTCGCCCTGGCTGCCGGCATTCGGCTGCAGCGACACGGCGGCGAAGCCGGTCACCTGGCAAAGCCAGCCCGACAGCCGCTCGATCAGGGTCAGATAGCCCTGCGTCTGTTCCGGAGGCGCGAAGGGATGGATGTCGGCGAAGCCCGGCAGCGAGATCGGCATCATCTCGGCCGTGGCGTTGAGCTTCATCGTGCAGGAGCCGAGCGGGATCATGCTGCGGTTCAGCGCGATGTCGCGGTCCTCGAGCCGCTTCAGGTAGCGCAGCATCTCGTGCTCGGCGTGATAGGCACCGAATACGGCGGCGCTGAGCAGGGCGGAGCCGCGGACCAGGCCGGCCGGCACGCTGGGAGCGGCGTCGAGCAGCGGGGCGCCCAGGATCGCGGCCAACTGCGCGAGCTCGTCCCGGGTCACGGTCTCATCGAGTGCGATCGACACGCCGCCATCCGGCAGGGCGCGCAGGTTGAACCCAGCCCCTGCGGCGCTGGCGATCAGGCCCGCAGTGTTGCCGTCCCCCGTTCCGTTACCATTCAACGTCAACGTGTCGAAGAACGCGTCGTGCCGCAGCGAGAAGCCGGCACGCACCGCGGCGCCGGCCAGCAACCGCGCCTGCAGGTTCACCCGCCGGGCGATGCGGCGCAGGCCCTCTGGCCCATGCCACACCGCATACATCCCGGCCATTACGGCCAGCAGGACCTGGGCGGTGCAGATGTTGCTGGTCGCCTTCTCCCGCCGGATATGCTGCTCGCGGGTCTGCAAGGCGAGTCGCAACGCTGGGTTGCCGGCGGCGTCCTGGCTTAGGCCCACCAGCCGGCCCGGCATCTGGCGCTTGAAGCTGTCCCGGGTCGCGAAGAACCCAGCATGCGGGCCGCCGAAGCCCAATGGCACGCCGAACCGCTGCGCCGACCCTACGACGACGTCCGCGCCCATCTCGCCCGGCGGCGTCAGCATGATCAGGGACAGCAGGTCGGTGCAGACGATGGCGAGCGCTCCCGCGGCGTGGGCGGCGGCGATCTCGGTATGCAGGTCGCGGATCGCACCCGTGGTGCCGGGATACTGCAGCACGACGGCGAACGGGTTGGCGGCGCCGATCGCGGCCACGTTGCCCGGCGCCACGTCTACGAGTTGGATGCCCTGCGGCGCTGCGCGGGTGGCCAGCACGGCACGGGTCTGCGGGTGGACGTCGGTGCAAACGGCCAGCACGTCGGACCCGCCGGTTTTTTGGGCCGTGCTCATGCCATGCGCCATCGTCACGGCCTCGGCCGCCGCCGTCGCCTCATCGAGCAGCGACGCGTTGGCGATCGGCATGGCCGTGAGGTCGCAAACCATGGTCTGGAAGTTCAGCAGCGCCTCGAGCCGGCCCTGGGCGATCTCCGCCTGGTAGGGCGTATAGGCGGTATACCAGCCAGGGTTCTCCAGCACGTTGCGCTGGATTACCGGAGGTACGTGGGTGCCGTAATAGCCCTGACCGATCAATGATCTCATGCAAACATTCTGACCGGCGAGGCCGCGCAGCTCGGCGATGGCGGCTGCCTCGTCGATCGCGGGCGGCAGGTCCATGGCGTCCAGCGCGCGGATCGCAGCCGGCACGGCCTTGCCCGCGAGCTCATCCAGCGTCGCCGCGCCGACCTCGTGCAGCATGCCGGCGATCTCGGCCTCGTTCGGTGCCACGTGCCGGGCGACGAAGCCGTCCGCGCCTTCCAGCGCGGCGAGTTCCGCGAGGGGGTCGAAGTGGCCGTCCATCACAGCGCCTCCACCAATGCCTGATACGCGGCCTTGTCCATCAGGGCGGCGAAGGCGGCCGGGTCGGACAGCGTCATGCGAAAGAACCACCCGTCGCCGGCGGCGGCGCGATTGACCAGCGCCGGCTCGTCCACGACCGCGTCGTTCACCTCCGTTATGCGGCCGGCGAGCGGGGCATAAACGTCGGACGCCGCCTTCACGCTCTCGACCACGGCGCAGGCCTCGCCCTCGGTCACTTCGCGGCCGGGCTTGGGCAGCTCAATGAATACGACGTCGCCGAGCGCCTCCTGCGCGTGGTCGGTCACGCCGACGGTCGCGACGGCGTCGTCCAGGCGGACCCATTCGTGGTCTTTGGTGAAGCGGGTTTCGGTCATGGTGCGGTGCTCCGGATCAAACGTAGCGGTGCGGGACGAAGGGCAGCGGCACGACCTGGGCCGGCAGTATGTTGTCGCGCACCAGCAGATGCAGCTCGGCGCCCGGCGTCGACACGTCGCGGCGCACGTAGCCCATGGCGATCGGCGCACCGAGCGTGGGGGAGAACCCGCCCGAGGTGACGCCCCCGGCCGACAAACCGTCCGGACTCACGATCGGGGTCAGCGCCCGCGCCGGCGCCTTGCCGGTCGGCCGCAGCCCGACGCGCAGGCGGTGCGGGCCGGTCTTCAATTGGTCCAGCACCACGGCTGACCCGGTAAACCCGCCCTCGGCCCGACGCCGCTTGCCGATCGTCCAGGCCAGGTTCGCCTCGACCGGCGTGGTCAGCTCGTCGAGGTCAGTGCCATACAGGCAAAGCCCAGCCTCCAGCCGCAGGCTGTCGCGTGCGCCGAGCCCGGCTGGCAGCACGCCGGGTTCGGCCAGCAATCGGGCAGCGAGCGCCTCAGCGTCAGCGGCAGCAACGGAGATCTCGAAGCCGTCCTCGCCGGTGTAGCCGGACCGGCTGATCCAGGCGGCGATGCCGGCGACCGGGGCCTCGGCAACCCCCATGAAGGGCAGCGCCGCGGCCTCGGGGCACAGCCGGGCCATAATGGCCACTGCTGCGGGGCCTTGCAGCGCGAGCAGCGCGCGGTCGGGGTATCGGTCGAAACTAAGTCCGGGCGGCAGGCCTTGCAGGATATGGAGCGCGTCGAATTCCTTGCGGCTGGCATTGGCCACGATCACCAGGCGGTCGCCGTAGTTGGCGACCATCAGGTCGTCCAGAATGCCGCCGATGTCGTTCAGCAGCAGCGTGTAGCGCTGACGGCCGGGCCTAAGCGCCTGGAAGTCGCCCGGCACCAGCCGCTCAAGCGCCGCCGCGGCGCCGTCGCCACGCAGGGTGAACTGCCCCATGTGCGACACATCGAACAGGCTGGCGCTGTTGCGGGTATGCAGGTGCTCGGCCATCACGCCGGGGCCGTATTGCACCGGCAGGGAGTAGCCGGCGAACTCCATCATCTTGCCGCCCAGGCTGCGATGCAGCGCATCGAGCGGCGTGGTGCGCAGCTCCGCCGGTGGGTCGGACTCGATGTTCAGGACGGGTTCGGCCATGGGCAAAGCTCCGGACACAGGGTCGCCCGCTGACGGCTGTCAACAGGTGCGACCCCCCTCTGTCCGGGAAACCTGAGAGATTCGGGCGCCGATAGGGGCGCCGTTACTCCGTCGGTGCGGAGGCCACGTGGACGGCCGCCGGCTTTCCAGAGGTCCTTAGCCCGTCGCGGTCCTGGGGACCTGAGCGTTTCCGGGGGCCGGTTGCGCCTTCGGCGGCTGGGTATGGCCAGCACTCTCCCGCGGGGGATGGTTTGGACACCCGTTTATGGCGCATTTGACCGGAAAGATCAATCATGTGCCGCCGCTGGCCGAACCTCCTCGACGCCGAGGCAAATGCGGCAATCGAGCTTCTGCTGGCCGGACTGCGCGCGGGAACCGACGCGGGCTAAATTTCAGCTATTCGCTTTGCAGCCGCGTCCTATCTACAATGATGGCAGCCGGAGCCTCGCAATGCCACACCATCACGGGCACGACCATACGCATGAACACGCCCATGGACATAGCCATGCACCCGCAAGCTTCGGCCGGGCGTTCGCGATCGGCGCTGGCGTCAACGCGGCCTTCGTCGTGCTGCAAGTCGTCTGCGGCCTGGCGGCGCATTCCGTGGCGCTGCTCGCCGACGCCGTACACAATCTTGGCGACGTGCTCGGCCTGCTGATCGCCTGGGGTGCCGCTTGGCTGACGGCGCGGGCGCCTACGGCACGGCGAACCTATGGCTGGGGCCGCAGCAGCATCCTTGCGGCATTGGTGAACGCCGTCGTCCTGCTGCTCGGCTGCGGCGCGATCGGGATCGAGGCGCTGCAGCGCTTGGCTGCCCCCACGCAGGTCGGCACGGGCCTCGTGATCGCGGTGGCGGCGATTGGGATCGTGGTGAATGGCGGCACCGCGCTACTGTTCATGCGCGGCCGCAAGGGTGACCTGAACGTGCGCGGTGCATTCCTGCACATGGCCTCCGACGCACTGGTGTCGCTCGGCGTCGTCATGGCTGGGCTGCTGATCCAGCTCACCGGCTGGTTGTGGCTCGACCCGGTCACCAGCCTGGTCATCGTCGCGGTCATCACCTTCGGCACCTGGGGCCTGCTGCGGCAAAGCGTCGACCTCGCGATGGACGCGGTGCCCGACGGCCTCGACCGCCCCGCCATCCAGGCAGCATTGGCCGCGCTGCCCGGCGTGACCGAGGTGCACGACCTGCATATCTGGGGGTTGAGCACCACCAGCACAGCGCTCACCGCGCACCTCGTGGCCGAGTTGCCGGAGCCAGGGCTGGTTGGCCGCGCCTGCTCATTGCTGCGCGACCGATTCGGCATCGATCACGCCACGCTGCAGGTCGAAACGGCCGAAGGCGCCGCCGCATGCGCCCTGCGTCCAGACCACGTGATCTAGCGCTTCCCGCGCTGGGTGTTTTAGCGCGAAGCGCGCCGCCGGTTGAACTCCAGCTCCTCGGGCGTGAGCTGGAAGCCCACCTGAATCCGGTAGGCCGCTGCCGTCTTGTCCGGCCGCACCTTGAGCCGCAGCTCCACGTCGTCGCCGTTCAGGCGCAGCCGATCGGCGTTCGCGGGGAATTCGGCCCTGAGCGGAAAGATTTGCTTGTCCAGGATGCGTTCGCCGTCGAGCACTGCAACGAAATAGGCAAGCTCCGCTTGGCGCCCGGGGGCAGCCGGGCCACGGGTTAGCTCGATGCCCACCTGGACGGTCGTGACCACCGTATCCGAGCCGTCCCGCTTGCAGCTCCCATTAATCCCGGTAATGCGCCCCGCCAGCACGTTGTCCACCAGGTCATGCGCTCCCCCGCGATAGCGCGACAGGTCGGCCGCGTCCCTTACGATGGCGGCGCCGGGGCAGGCGGGGGCAAAGGCGTCGTCGGTACTGCCGCCGCAGCCGGCCAGGGCGAGCAGCGGGGCGCACAGCCAAGCTGCGCCGGGCAGGAACGATAAGCGCATTGCAGGCATCCAGCTCTCCAGCTCATGCCCCACTCGTCACTGGGGCCACACGACACCAGTTGTAGCGATATGCGCGCGGCGGCATAGTGCGCCGCGCCTGTAAGCCGGATATCCATGCCCGAGATCCAAGAACTCCAGCCAACCCTGAACATCCGCCCGCGCCCCGACCTGCACGTCGTCCTTGCGGGGCCGCGCGGGTTTTGCGCCGGCGTGGACCGCGCTATCCGCGTGGTGGAGGAGGCAATCCGCCGCTACGGCGCGCCTGTCTATGTCCGGCACGAAATCGTGCATAACCGTACGGTGGTCGAAACGCTTGAGGCCCAGGGCGCCGTGTTCGTCGAGGAGCTGGACGAGGTTCCGGCCGACGCACATGTCGTATTCAGCGCCCACGGCGTGCCGAAATCCGTGCCGGCCGAGGCGCGGCGGCGCAACCTGTCCTATCTCGACGCGACCTGTCCCTTGGTCAGCAAGGTCCATCGCGAGGCTGAGCGGCATTATGCCGGGGGCGGACCCAGCACGCGCCATATCCTGATGATCGGGCACGAGGGCCACCCCGAGGTCGTCGGCACCATGGGCCAGCTTCCGCCCGGCAGCGTCACCCTGGTGCAGGACACCGCCGGCGCTGAGGCCGTGATGCCCGCCAGCCCCGACCGGCTGGCCTTCATCACCCAGACCACGCTTTCGGTCGACGACACCGCCGAGATCGTCGCCACGCTGCGCCGCCGCTTTCCCGCCATCGAGGGGCCGAAGCACGAGGACATCTGCTACGCCACCACGAACCGGCAGGCGGCGGTGAAGGCCATCGCGCCGCAATGCGACCTGGTCCTGGTGATCGGCAGCCCGAACAGCAGCAACTCGCAGCGCCTGCGGGAGGTGGCCGAGCGCGCCGGCGCCCGCCGTGCCATCCTGCTGCCGCGGGCGGACCAGCTCGATTGGACGGTGCTGGAGGGGGTGCAGCGGCTCGGCATCACCGCCGGGGCGTCGGCGCCGGAGACGCTGGTGCAGGAATTGCTCGGCTGCCTCGCCGACCGCTACACGCTGCAGATTGAGGAGCGGCAAGTGACGCAGGAGGATGTGGTGTTCAAGCTGCCAGCCCCGCTCTGCTGATCTCGTTTTAGGTGGCGGTCTACACCGAGGTTACCGACGAGGCGCTGGCGACGTTCCTGGGCGACTACGGCCTGGGCACGATGGTCGCCTTCCGCGGCATCGCCGAGGGGGTGGAGAACAGCAACTACCAGCTCCGCACCACGGCCGGCGACTATATCCTTACGCTCTATGAGAAACGGGTGGACCCGGCGGAGCTGCCCTGGTTCCTGGGCCTGATGGAGCACCTAGCCACCCGCGGCATCACCTGCCCGCAGCCGGTCCGTGGCCGGGATGGCGACGCGCTCCGCCACTTGGCGGGCCGGCCAGCCTGCATCACCACGTTCCTGCCCGGCGTTTGGCCGCGGCGGGTCCGGCCCGAGCATTGCGCCCCGCTGGGCCAAACGCTGGCCGCGCTGCACCTTGCTGGCGCAGACTACACGCCGGCGCGGCCGAACGCGCTGGGTCCGCAAAGCTGGGCGCCGCTGCTGGCCCGCAGCGCTGGCCGGGCGGACGAGATCCAGCTTGGCCTGGGCAACGAGCTGTCGGCGGCGCTGGACGGCATCGTGGGCGCCTGGCCCGGCCAACTGCCGTGCGGGCACATTCACGCCGACCTGTTCCCGGACAACGTATTCTTCTTGGATGGGCGGCTTTCCGGCCTGATCGACTTCTATTTCGCAGCGACGGATATACTGGCGTATGACTTGGCGGTCTGCCTCAATGCGTGGTGCTTCGAGCCCGACTACGCCTTCAACGTCACCCGTGCCCGTGCCATGCTGGCCGCCTATGACCGGGTGCGTCCGCTGTCATCCGCCGAGCGCGCGGCACTGCCGGTGCTGTGCCAAGGCGCTGCGCTCCGTTTCCTGCTGACTCGGCTGTATGACTGGCTGCATACATCGCCTGGCGCGCTGGTGACGCGGAAGGATCCGGTTGAATACCTGCGCCGCCTCCGCTTCCACCTGACTGCCCGCGACGAGCACGCCTATGGACTCTGACGCCGTTCCTTCTGATGCCGCGACGGTCGAGGTTTGGACCGACGGCGGCTGCAAGCCCAACCCAGGGCCTGGCGGCTGGGCGGCGATCCTGCGGTTCGGCGCGCATGAGCGGGAGCTGCAGGGCGCCGAGCCCGCGACGACCAACAATCGCATGGAGCTGACAGCCGCCGCCGCGGCGCTCGAGGTATTGACCCGGCCCTGCAACGTCGTGCTGCATACCGACAGCGAGTATGTGCGCAACGGGATTACCCGATGGAGCACCGGCTGGGTCCGCCGCAACTGGCGCAACTCGGCGGGCGATCCGGTCGCTAATATGGATCTGTGGCGCCGCGTCCTCGCCGCTGCCAAGCCGCATAAGGTGGAATGGCGCTGGGTCCGCGGGCATTCCGGCGACGCGATGAACGAACGCGCGGACCAGCTTGCGACGGCGGCACGGCAGGGGCTGGGCTTCTAGGTCGTGAAAATAGGGATAACGTGTCCCTGAAAAAGGGATAAGTCACCAGCAGCCCGGGGCTGGAATGCAACCGGGCTGTCCGTGATTTGCTGTCTCACCAAAGGGGTTCAGTCCAGAGTGGCCGGTCCGGCTTCGTTTGACGAACAGCTATCCGACGCGGGTTCAACTGCGGTTGACCTTTCCTCCAAGGTGGGCGACTGCAAGGTTCGCAGCTTGGCACACGGAAGCGGACCATGCCTGACTTTGCGACCCTGGCCCTGTTCTTCGGCGCGGCGCTCGTGCTTGCCGCAATGCCCGGCCCCGGCATGTTCTACATCGCTGGCCGCACCCTCGCCTCGGGGCGAGCAGACGGCTTCGCCTCCTGCATGGGTTCCGCGCTCGGCGGCTGCGTGCATGTGCTCGCAGGCGCGGCGGGCGTGTCGGCGTTGGTCATGGCGAGCGCGGCGGCCTTCGCGACCCTCAAGCTCGCGGGCGGGCTATACCTCATCTATCTCGGTATCCAGACCTGGCGCTCGGCCGCCGCGCCGGCCCTTGCCCAAGAGGGCGCTACAAGTCCCGATGCTTTGCGAGCCTTCCGTCAAGGCGTCATCGTGGAAGCAACCAACCCCAAGATGGCGGCCTTTTTCCTCGCCATCATCCCGCAGTTCATCGATGCCTCTCGGGGCAGCGTTGCCGCACAGTTCGTCACGTTCGGCCTGATCTCGGTTGTCCTCAACACCGGCATGGCGGTCCTCGTCGTCTCGGCGACCTCGGCCATGCGCGGGCGGCTGGCGGGCAAGGCCCACATCGTGTGCCGCTTGCGCCAGGGTTCCGGTGCCATCCTCGATGGCCTTGGTGTCTCGCTTTTGCTGACCCGCCGCCCAGCATAGGTTCGTCTGACGGCCAGCCATCCCGCACGGCGCCACTCACCGCAAAGCCGCGCCGGGACCGGATCGCAGACCGTGACCATCGGACCTATGGTGGGGAGCGACGACCCAGCGTCGCGCCAAGGCTTGCGGCAACCACGCACGCAATGCCCGCGGCCTTCTGTCCACTAAGGGACTGATGGAGCACCAGCAGTCCCACAAGGCTGGAGATCGCCGGGTCGGCGCTCGCGACGACGCCGAACGCACGAGTGCTCATCCGCCGCATCGCCAGCAGGTCAAGCCCGTACGGCAGCACGGGGATGATAGTGCCTAGCGCGAGGGCCGCCACCACCTCCCAGGCCCGCGTACCGCCCCGCAGTTGGCCAATCCCAAACGGCGTCGCGGCCAGGGCCGCCACGGTCAACGAAACGGTCAGCCCTTGCAGTCCTTGAAAGGCTTGGCCAACCCGCTTCGTCAGCACGATGTACGCCGCCCAGCACGCAGCCGAACCGAAGGCGCACGCGATGCCGAACGTGTCGGCGGACCACCCGGCAGCCGTCAGGGTGAGCAGCGCGACACCCACCCCGGCCAAGGCAGCCCAGGCGACACTGAGCAGGGCAGGAGGCACGATCATGAAACGACGGTTGATCATGCTTTGATGCGCGGGTTGGTCGACCCCGGACCAGTGATGCGTCGCGGAGCGTCCTCTGTCTAGCAACCAGCGTCGGGTAAGACCCGGCTGTAGGTGTTTTCGAGGGTTCTCCTGGCCGTGACCGTGCTTCCAGCCTTGCTCAGCTTTGGAAGCTCAGCGCGTGTAAACCTCCTGGCGTGATCTTGGGTCAAATCGAGCCACCTTGCTCACCAGCTTCGTCAAAGCTGCTGGAGTGTTGGCGATCTTGCCGTGCTCGCGCACCTTTCCCCGCTTGCCCTCTTCTGCGACCGCCACAGCGATGGTGTCTTTGTGAACGTCAAGGCCCACGACCCGTCCTCCTCTGCATGAGGCTCTGTGCCGAGCCACCCGGCACAACCCTCGAAAACCTGCATACAGTGAGACGGGTCACCCCTTCTCAGGCGAACATCTGGTCTGGCTTAGTTAAACGGATGCTCCTGTCGTCGGGCATCAGACAAAAGCCTCTAAGTGGCGGCTTGTGACAATAGTGTTGGGTCGGCACCTTCACGCGGGTTGGCGACGGAGGCACTTTGCGCTTCATTCAACGGCTGCGTGGGCATGGCGTCTTCTATGGACCCAAATGCCGCACAGCATTGGCCGGTTCAAGGCCGATAACGGGAGTCCAACCGGATGAGCGGCACAACGCGTATGGATGTCGTCGAGCAAGCGGCCGCGTGGCTTGAGGGGTTCGGGCACGCGCTTGCGGCCTGCGACCCCACCGGGGTGACCGCCCTGTTCCGACCAGATGGCTACTGGCGCGACGTGCTCGCGCTAAGCTGGCGATTGACGACCGTGTCCGGCGCTTTCGCCATTGAGGCGCTGCTGCGCGAGACGCTGGCCTTTGCCAGGCCTCACGACTTCCGCCTGCCTGGCGACCGGACCCCGCCGCGACGGGTGGTCCGTGCTGGGATGGAGGTTATTGAGGTTATCTTCGCGTTCGAGACCGCGTTCGGCGTCGGCAGCGGGGTGGCCCGCCTGGTTCCCGATCCGTCCGCGTCCAGTCTGTCCGTGCCCAGTTTCTCAGTGCCGGGAGCGCTGCGCGCCTGGACGGTCGTCACGACGCTCGACGCACTCCATCCATCGCAGTCTGATATGGCGAGTACGGAGGCGCTGGAGTATACGCGCGAGTTTGGCGGCGATAACTGGTTGGACAAGCGCATCAAGGCGGGTGCGTATGCGGACCACGATCCCGCCGTCATCGTCGTGGGCGGCGGCCAGGCGGGGCTCGCCATCGCGGCCCGGCTCGGCCAGTTCGGCGTCGACACGCTGATCGTCGACCGTCAAGCGCGTATCGGCGACAACTGGCGCAACCGCTACCATTCGCTGACCCTGCACAACGAGGTGCACGTCAATCATCTGCCATACATGCCGTTTCCGCCGACTTGGCCGGTTTTCATCCCAAAGGACAAGCTGGCGAACTGGTTCGAGGCCTACGCCGATAGCCTGGAGCTCAACGTTTGGACCGGAACGGAGCTCGCCGACGGTTCCTACGACGACACCACGCAGCGCTGGTGCGTCACGCTGCGCCACGCCGACGGCAGCGAGCGTATCATGCGGCCGCTCCACCTCGTGTTTGCAACCGGCGTCAGCAGTATTCCAGTCATTCCAAAGCTGCCCGGCCTCGACTCGTTCGGCGGGACGGTGATGCATTCCGGCGCCTACACCGAGGGCGCCGCATGGCAGGGCCGGCGCGCCCTCGTGCTCGGCACCGGCAACAGCGGGCATGACGTCGCCCAGGATCTTCACGCCAGCGGTGCGGCGGTCTCGCTCATCCAGCGCAGCCCGACCTACATCGTCAGCCTCAAGCAGGCGCAATCGGTATATGCCATCTATGCCGAGGGCATTCCGATCGAGGATTGTGACCTGCTGGCGACCGCGACGCCCTATCCGGTCCTGGTGCGGGCCTATCAGCTTTCCACTGCCGCCTCACGCGCTGTCGACCAGCCCTTGCTCGATGGGCTGGCGGCACGCGGCTTCCGTCTCGACTTCGGCGAGGACGACACCGGGTTCCAGATGAAATACCTTCGTCGCGGCGGCGGCTATTATTTTAATATCGGCTGTTCCGACCTGATCGTCACCGGCGAGGTCGGCCTGCTGCAATACGACCACATCGAGCGCTTCGTACGCGACGGCGTTCAGCTTCGCGACGGAAGCATAGTTCCGGCCGAGCTGCTGGTGCTCGCGACCGGCTACAAGAACCAGCAGGATGTCGTGCGCGCCTGTCTTGGCGATGCCATCGCCGAGCGCATCGGTCCGGTTTGGGGCTTCGACGAGGGCGGCGAGCTCCGCAACATGTGGCGGCCGACGGCGCAGCCGGGTCTGTGGTTCACCGCCGGCAGCCTCGCTCAGTGTCGGATCTACTCGAAGTATCTCGCGCTGCAGATCAAGGCCCGTGTTGACGCAGCAGGCCGCGTGGTTTGACACGGGAGCGGAAAACGCCACCGCTTGAGCGGCGCAACCAAGCCATCCTGGCGCTGCTGAACGCCGGGGCCAATCTTTTAAGCCGCCTGACCGCGTTCGGCGGATATGCCATATCGCCCGGACATCAGCGTGCCAGCGCCCGGCGCCACCGTCTTGAGGTTGAGCCTTTCTAGCATCTGGAACGCCGTGCACACAGATGCGGAGATGACGGGCAGGCCGGTGCGGCGCTCGGCCTCGGGGATCGCGCCCAGCGATGGCATCTGCACGCAGGCCGACAGCACCACCGCGTCCACGCCCGCATACTTCAAGTTGGGCAGGCTTTCCAGCACCAGCAAAGGGTCGCGCGCACCGACTTCTAGGTTATCCTCGATTTCCAGCGCGACGCGGTCGTGCACCTCGATGCCTTCGGCCTCGATGTAGTCGCACACAAGCTGTGTCAGCGGCTTCATATAGGGCGCGATCACCGCGATCCTCTTCGCCCCGATCGTGTGCAGCCCATGGATCAGCGCGCCAGCGCTGGTCACCACCGGGGCCGGGCCGCCATTACCGACCGTGAGCTGATGCAGCCGCGCCTCGCTCTCGCGATGGTAGCCCTTGCCCATGCTCATGATGGCGACCAGGCAGGCGTAGCCCAGCACGTCAAGCCTTGCGTCCGACAGCTCCAGCGCGCAGCGGTCGGAGTCGCGGTCCATCGCCTCCAGCTCCTGCTTGGTGACCTTCTTCATCCGCATCCGGCTGGAGTGGAAGGTGAAGCGCTCGGGCTCGATGCTTTCGCGCGCGCGCAGGATGGCGGGGATTTCCGTTTCCATGGTCGTGTTGGAGCTCGGCACGATCTGGCCGACGCGGATGAAGGGTTTGCCGGGCATGAATGTCCTCCTTGGCGGTTGCTGAACGCGTCCGTCCTTTACGATACCGTCAGACTATCCGGTGGCTGGGCGCCGGCTCAAGGCCTCCGCCACCACCGCGGTGACGAAGCCATAAAGGATATGCAGCCCCAGCCGTTCGCCCCGCACCCGTCCGCTGACGTTCTGCTCGCCCTCGGTAATGCCGAGAACCGGTGCGATCCCGGCAATGTTCACAACATAAAGGCCGCCGCCATACAGCGCGCCCAGCAACCCCGGCGACACTCCGGGAAGCCGTTCCCGCAGCATGTCATAGGCATAGCCGAACGCCGCCGACGCCACGAAGTGGTTCGCCTGCTCAAGCGCTGTCGTCCCGTCGTCGCCGACCAGAGCGCGGGCCGAAGCGGTGCGGTCCAGCCAGTCCTCGGATTTCTCGTCGAGGGTTTCGTGCAGCGTGCCGGTCCTGCGCCCGGCGACCATCGCGAGGTCCATCAGCAAACCGGCGGCCAACCCGCCAAGAACACCCGCCGCACGTTTGTCCATGAAGCTGCCCCTTTTCACCGGACCCCATGAACGACCGAGCATGATGAAAGATGCGCCGAGGCGCATCGTGATCCCTGGCCCCGCCGCGCCAACCAATCCAACCCTCGGCTGGGCCGTTCTGCATCCTCCCGCAATTGAGCGCAAAAACAGGAGAAAGCGCACAACGACGGATGTGGTTGAGGGCCAGCTTCGCGAAGAGTTGCAACGTTTCTATGGCGCCGTCAGCAGGGTGCGCGACAGGTCGCGGCCAATATCGACGCGTCGACCTCGCCGAAGCTGCGGCAAATGCTGCGCGCCGGCGCGAAGTTGAACCTTATGCAGGCACGTCGCTTGGAGCAGGTGTTCAAGGCCGGGGACCGGCCACCGAGCGGCAAGGCCGACTAGGCTATTCAGGGCGTCAAGAACGCCAACAATCAGCTCGTCGCCCAGTATCCCAGGCCGGCGGCGCCTGCAGGTGAACGCCGACGTGCGGCAGATCGACGTGATCCTCGTCGACGAGCAAGACACGATCGTCAGCCCGAGCGGCGTGACAGGCTCGGGCGAGATCGGATTGTTGGCGCTGCGGCGGTGGTCGCCAATGCGACCGGTTATGCGACTGGAAAGCGGGTCCGCTCGTTGGCGATCGCCATTGGTAGGCTGCAGGAAATGTAACTGTAAGGATGTGCACTCATGCGCGGCCGCGCGCGGAATACCCGGCAGGCGCATGAGCCGCCCCACCCCGCCTCTGGCTCAAGGCTCATCGTGCAAGGCGGCGCCAAACCGGCGTGCGAACCCGTGTGAGGGAAAACGGCCACCGGGCCATCCCCTAAGCACTCATCGGTGAACACGTCCACTGTTGCAAAACCGTACATTCGCACGCAGCTCCCGCTTGTTGGACCGCAAAGATGGCGGTGCGGCGTTTTCGACCGCTATAACCTCAGTGCATGGCGAGCCAAGCGCCGTCCGTCGCAGCATGGAAGCGAATACTAGTCTGGCATGGCTCCGCGCCCGACCTCGTCCAGTTCAGCCTGCAGGCGGCGGCCGCGGTCCTCAGCCTGCATTGCGGCGCGTTGGGCCAATAGCGTTTCTACGGACTCGGCAGCAGTTCTGCTTACGGTTAGGATAGCTCACATCCGGCCAACCTCGGCGCTGGCGCGCTCGCTTACGGCGCGTGTGGCGGCGGCATGCTGGCGCGCCCTGGGCAGCCAGGTAGCGAAGGCGTCCACCATGGAGTCATCGCCCATGAGGCTCGACGCCGCCGCGGTCTCGTCAGCGATCTGCCGCGTCGCGTCGTCGGCACGGGCGCTCGCGGCGGCTTCAACGACCAGGGCGCGGGAAAGCTCCTGGCGCGCCTCGTCGCGGGCAAGTCGGCGTAGGCGAGCCACGGTCGGCAAGGGATCATGCTTCATCAGGTTCCTCCAAAGCGATGCGCAATTCATTGAAGGCTTGGCTTAACTCGCAGGGGTCCTGCTTGGACTGCTGCAGAACAGCCTCAATAGCAGGAGCGAGGCGCAATGCCTCGTCGGACGCCGCGTCGGTGCCCGGACGGTAAGCGCCAAGGCGAACCAGGTCAGCAAGCTCCGACTGCAGCGCCAGGATGCCGCGTGCGCGCCGGGTCCATCGGTTCTCGATCGCGGTATTGCAGCCCGGGACCGTTCGCGACAGGGAGCGCAACACGTCCACCGCGGGATAGCGCCCGGCCTCGCCGATGCGGCGGTCGAGTACGACGTGGCCATCCAGGATGCCTCGGACAGCGTCAGCCACCGGCTCATTATGGTCGTCGCCCTCGACTAGGACAGTAAACAGCGCGGTGATATGGCCTGTTCCGGCGCCACGGTCCGGACCCGGACCAGCACGTTCAAGCAGGCGGGGCAGCTCGGCAAAGACGCTGGGCGGATAGCCGCGCGTGGCCGGCGGCTCCCCAGCCGCTAGGCCAATCTCGCGCAGCGCCAGGCAAAATCGGGTGACGCTGTCCATTAACAGCAGGACGGACTTGCCCTGGTCGCGGAAGTGCTCGGCGACCGTCATTGCGGCATAGGCAGCCTCCCGCCGCATGAGCGGGGGCTGGTCCGAAGTTGCTATCACGACCACCGAGCGGGCGAGCCCTGCAGCGCCCAAGTCGTCCTCAATGAACTCCCGCACCTCGCGCCCGCGCTCCCCTACCAGCGCCAGGACGGCGACGTCGCAATGCGCCTGCTGCGCCAGCATCGACAGCAGGGTGGATTTACCAACACCGGAGCCGGCGAACAAACCCAGGCGCTGGCCTTCGCGGCACGTCGTGAACAGGTCGAGCACTCGGACCCCAAGGCTGACCCGCGGGCCGAGCCGCGCCCGGGTCGCCGCGGCTGGCGGACCAGCATTGATCAGGCGCGGTGATCCCGCCGGAAGTGGCCCTAATCCATCCAGTGCACGCCCCATCGGATCGACCACGCGGCCAATCCAGCCGTCGCTAACGGCGAGCCGCGCGCTGCGGGTCCTGGAGTGGGGAGCTGCAGCCGTGCAGCCAGGGCCGATGCCATCGAGCGTTCCAAATGCCAGAGCACGAGCTTGGCCCGCGCGAAAACCAACGATTTCTGCGGCGATCGTCGGATTGCGGCAGGGTGGGCCGGGTTGTGATGCGCCCGGCTGCGCCACAAGCGTGATCCGATCGCCGATCGCAGCATGGCCGCCAAGCCCGGCCACCTCCACCATCATGCCCGACACTGCAGCGACGCGACCGTGCACTGATAATGCTGCCGCTTGAAGGATTGCAGCAGGCACCGCTTCGAGGCGCCGCGCGACTGCGACGCAGCCGATCTCGGAATCGACCGCCCGGGACCCTTTCATAGCGAAATCTTCATTTCAGTCACGGCGTGTTCCCCCACCTGGATTTGAATGCATGTCTCACTCTTGATACATCACAAAGATGAAAAATAGGTGGAGAAATGCACGTGATGGTTGCCTAACAACGTTGCTGATCACCCGGGAGCAACCCCTGCGTGTGCTACTTGTCCAAGATGAACTTGTAACAGCCCGTGACGTGATGCAGATGCTGAAGGCTAACGGCGGGATCGTCGATCATGTCGATACCGGAGAGGAGGCGCTCGAGCTGGTGCGCCACTATGATTACGACATCGTCCTGCTCGACCTCATGCTGCCGGATATGGATGGCTATGAGGTCGTTCGTCGGATGCGGTCCAGCCGGGTGGAGGCGCCCGTTATCATTCTGTCCGGGCTGACTCGGCCGCAAGCCAAGGTCAAGGCGTTCGGCGTCGGCGCCGACGACTTCATATCGAAGCCGTTCGACAGCACGGAGCTGCTGGCGCGGATGCAGGCGATCGTGCGTCGGAGCAAAGGTTACAGCCAGCCCACATTGAGAGTTGGTCCGCTGCAGCTCAATCTAGATAGCCGGGAAGTGCTGGTTTCAGGTCGGCCTGTTCATCTGACGGGCAAGGAATACGCCATACTCGAGTTGCTGGTGCTGCGTAAGGGCATGGTGTTGACCAAGGAGGTATTCCTAAACCACCTCTACGGCGGCATGGACGAGCCGGAGATGAAAATCATCGATGTGTTCATCTGCAAGCTGCGCAAGAAGCTCGCGAACGCGGGCGCCGAGGACGTGATCGGGACAGTTTGGGGCCGCGGCTACATGGTGCGCGACCAGCCGACGCATACCAATCAAAGCGTCACGCTGGGCCACGCACTATCCACAGCTTCTGAAGGAACACGGGGCATTCTGGTAAGCACAGCTCCCGTAATGGAGGTTCTGGCTCAGCTCAGCGCTGCCTGAGGCAATATCAGGCAATTTACCGGTATGCATAACCGAAGCGACCTATAGAAGTCGTTTCGGTTATGCTTATTTCAGACTGTAAATTGCTCGGCGAGTATTCGTTCAGACAAGCTCTGATCGGGGTCAAACAAGATCGTCGTCTTGACGCTTCGGTCCTCGCTGACTGCAACGGAGGCTACGTTGCGGACCTCGGTGGAGTCCGCGACCGCCGCGACCGGACGCTTGTCGAGTTCCAGGATCTCGAACAGCACGTCCGCGTTACTGGGAAGCAGCGCCCCGCGCCACCTGCGGGGCCGAAAGGCGCTGATCGGCGTCAGCGGAAGCAGATTGGCCGACAGCGGCACAATTGGCCCGTGCGCCGAGAGATTATAGGCGGTCGATCCTGCGGGGGTGGAGACCAGCACTCCGTCGCAGATTAGCTCCTGCAGACGGACGCGGCCATCGACCGTGATGCGGATTTTGGCAGCCTGGCGCAATTGGCGCAGCAACGAGACCTCGTTCAGCGCCAATGCCTCCTCCACCGAGCCGGTCTGGGTCACGGCGTGCATGCGGAGTGGGTGGAGCACCGCCGCCTGCGCGCATCGGAGGCGAAGGAGCAGATCATCCTCGGCAAACGCGTTCATCAAGAACCCGACCGAGCCGCAGTTCATGCCATAGACCGGCGTGGTCGCGTGGGTCGACATAAGAAGGTGCAGCGTTTCGAGCAGGAAGCCATCGCCACCAAGGCAGACGACAACGTCCGCGTCCAGAGGGGCGCAACTCCCATAAAGCCGCGTGAGGCGGTCACGGCTTTCATTTGCCAGAACAGTCGGAGAGGCGACGAATGCAATACGTTCGACAGCGCGGGCAAAATGCGTCGCGTCGACGGTTTCGCGCAAAGGTATTGCAGCGGACACTAGGCCCGTTGCCTGGTAAAAACTGCCCTCATCGGACGACGACCAATATCTGCGTCAAAGTGCATTGGACCTACTGTTGTTGGTTCTGCCTCTTGCACCGGTGGCCTTATCCTGGATCGAAGATGTCGGGCCGCCTATGCTCCAGAACGGGCATGTCGCGCCGGATCCGTGCGGTGAGGGCTGGGTCGATACGGGCGGTGGTCCAGCCAACGCCGTCTGATACCGTCGCGACAACCTGTCCCCAAGGATCGCACACGAGTGAATGACCATAGGTGAACCGGGCCTGCCCGGCCCCATCGCGATGCTGACCCCAAGTGGCGGAAGCAGCAATCCAGCATTGGGTCTCGATCGCGCGGGCCCGGATTAAAACATTCCAGTGGTCGCGGCCGGTGGCCACAGTGAAAGCGGAAGGCAAAAGGATTAGCTCAGCTCCAGCTTGGCGCAGCGCCAGAAATAGCTCGGGGAAGCGCAGATCGTAGCAGATCGCGCAACCCACACGAAGACCACCCGCCTCAAATGTCACAGCCTCGTTACCAGCGCCATAGCTCGCACTCTCCCGATAGCCCTGGCCGTCCGGCGTGGTGATGTCGAAAAGGTGGATTTTGCGATAACGAGCGATCTCGGTGCCCTGCGGATCGAACACTACCGTCGTGTTATAAAGCCGCATTTCGCCGTCCTCACTGCCTTTCTCACCCATTGAGCCGCCATGAACGTATATGCCGCGCTCACGGGCAGTGCGGCGCAGGAATTCATAGGCGAGGCCGCCGGGCTCGTTCGAACCTTCAGCTGGCAGCGCCTCCGCCTCGATCTGCTTGGTGCCGCGGTCTCCGCCCAAGCAGGTCCACATCTCTGGCAGGCTCACCAGTTTAGGACCGTCGGCTTCAATGGCCCGATCGATCAACCGGCTCGCCTGCGCGATGTTGGCAGCCTTGTCCGAACCAGGGTTCATCTGCACGATACTCACGCGCATCGGGGGCTCCGGACCTTGTGGTGAGGAGTATCAAGCACCCCAAGGCGCCCAATACGCAAGCGGCGCTTCAATAAAGTCGCGGCTCGGTGCGCGGAGGCATGACGGGCGGCCTGCGATCATGTGGACCCGGTGGGATCGGCGGGCGCGAATCGGTAAAATCGTCTGCATTAGGCGGGTCTGCATAGCGGTTAGGTTCTACGTAGCGGCGCCTGTCAGGCGAGGTCCTATCGTTGCCTGAGCCCGGCTCTGGCAGCCGCAGCGAAAGGCTGCGGATTTCACCCTGAATTTCGTCCAAGCGCGCTTCCAGCAGATCCAACCGGCCTTTCACTCCGAAAACGGCAAAAGGCATCAGAAGAAACATTAAAGCGAACAGCAGCCCGACGATCACGATGGCAAGGTTGGCCCACCAAGGTATCCAATCCGGCAAGGGCAAGAGCGATGTCATTCGCCGCTTCTAGCAAGTTACCCCAGTGTCTGCGATGCTTGATCAAGCTCGAAATTCGCGCGACGGATTGGTCTCGCGACCCACCTTCTCCGTAGGTCCCATCGTCCCATGCTGCTTTTAATACCCGGACCGGTCACGACGCATCCGTCCGTACGCGCCGCCGCCCAGGATTATGCGCCTTGGGACCTCGACTTTCGTGATCTATTAGCCACGGTTCGCGAGCGCGTGCTCGCCATCGCTGGCGGGCAGCCGGGACAGCATGCCGTTCTACCACTTCAGGGTTGCGGTCATTTTGCAATGGAGGCGGCGTTCCGCACCTTCGTGGCGCCGGGCGGAACCATATTGGTGCCGCTAACCGGCCATTATGCCGATCGCCTCGTGAAGCTCGCTATCGAGTGCGGACGCCGGGTGGTGACGTTTCCAGTGCCGTCAACGGAACGAACGGATCCCGCCGCGGTTGCGGCAGCGCTGGCCGCCAACCCGGACATCAGCCACCTCGCGATCGTTTATAGCGAGACTGCGACCGGCATCGTCCACGATGCCATCTCGCTTGCCAAAGCCGCCGATCGTGCTGGCCGGCGGGTGCTGATCGACGCCGTTTCAGCATTCGGGGCCATACCGATGGACATGAGCCGGTTGCCGATGGTGGACAGCGCCACCTTCACCTCAAACAAATGCATCGAGGGCCTGCCGGGCATCGCGCTGACGGTAGCCCGGGTGGATAGGCTCAAGGATGGTGCAGGACGGGCGGAAAGCTGGTCTTTGGACCTTGCCGATATTTACGCGCATGGCGAGCGCGTCGGTCGGGGCAGCCACCGGTTTACCCCAGCGGCGCAATCCATCGCGGCCTTTGCCGTCGCGCTCGATCGCTTCGACGCCGAGGGCGGACAGCCGGCGCGGCTCGAGCGTTATACTGCAAACATGCGGGTGATCTACGACGGCGCTCTGTCGCTCGGCTTACAACCCTGCCTGCCAACCGCGGTGCAAGGGCCGATTGTGGTGAACGTCATGGCCCCGTCTGACCCGGCATGGAACCTGCAAGCGTTCGTGGACAACCTCAAACGGCGCGGCATTCTGATCAGCAACTTCTACAACACCGCGGAACCGAGCTTCCGTATCGGCTGCATCGGCGCGATTACGCCGGACGACATGCAAGACGCCGTGCGGGCGATCGATGAGGCGATTACCGAACTAGGCCTGCAATCCCGGCGGGCTGCCTGATGGCCAGCGACCTCGAAATCGCTCGCGCTGCACGGCTACAGCCAATTGCCGATATAGCGAAAGCTGCCGGCATTCCCGTCGACGCACTGGAACCGTATGGACGCTTTAAGGCAAAGATCAGCCTCGATTTCATCAACGCACAACAGGGTCGGCCGGATGGCGCGCTAGTTCTAGTGACGGGCATCAGCCCAACGGCGGCCGGGGAGGGCAAGACCACTACCACGATCGGACTGGGTGACGCGCTGAACCGCATTGGGCGCAAGACGATGATCTGCCTGCGAGAACCCTCGCTTGGACCATGTTTTGGCATAAAGGGCGGCGCGACTGGTGGCGGACGGGCGCAGGTCGCGCCGATGGACGAGATCAACCTTCACTTTACCGGCGATTTTCACGCGATCACGGCGGCGAACAACCTGCTGGCGGCGTTGCTGGACAATCATCTGTATTGGGGCAATGCCCTGGAGATCGATCCGCGCCGGGTTACCTGGCGGCGAGCGTTAGATATGAATGATCGGGCGTTGCGGAGCGTCGTGAATGGCCTTGGCGGTGCGGCAAATGGATCGCCGCGCGAGGATAGGTTCGACATCACGGTCGCAAGCGAAGTAATGGCGGTGTTCTGCTTGGCGCGGGATCTGACCGACCTACAGGACCGCCTCGGACGCATTCAGGTCGCGTCGCGCCGGGACGGGTCTGCGGTGACGGCCCGGGAGCTGCAGGCGGACGGTGCGATGGCGGCGTTATTGCGCGATGCGTTCGCGCCCAATTTGGTGCAAACGCTTGAGGGATCGCCGGCGCTGATCCATGGCGGCCCGTTCGCCAATATTGCGCATGGCTGCAACTCCGTCGTTGCGACCCGGCTCGGATTAAAGTTGGCAGATGTTGTAGTGACGGAGGCAGGTTTCGGGGCAGACCTCGGCGGCGAGAAATTTCTCGACATCAAGTGTCCAAGCGCCGGGTTGACGCCGTCCTGTGCCGTAGTGGTTGCCACACTGCGCGCGTTGAAAATGCATGGCGGCGTGGCAAAGGCCGATTTAGGCCGTGAGGATACCGCGGCCGTCGCGCGCGGTATGGTCAACTTAACCCGACATGTAGAAAATCTACAGAAATTCGGCTTGCCGGTCGTAGTTGCGCTGAATAGCTTTGTTTCAGACACTTCCGCGGAATTTGATGTCGTGCGCGACGCCCTGGGTGCCAGTGGCGTTGATACTGTCCTTTGCACCCATTGGGCAGATGGCGCGGCTGGGACGGAAGCGCTGGCTAGGGCCGTTATGGCTCACGTCGAGCGTGGGACATCGCGCTACACTCAGCTTTATCCGTCGTCCATGAGTCTTGTGGAAAAGATCCGCACCGTAGCAAAGCAGATCTATCACGCTGCCGATATCGCACTACCGACATCGGTGGCAAAGCGGCTCGCTGCGTTTGAGGCAACCGGTTTCGGTCACGTGCCAGTCTGCATCGCTAAGACGCAATACAGCTTTAGCGCCGATCCAGCAGTAATGGGCGCGCCGAATGGCCATATCCTGCCGGTGCGCGAAGTGCGACTTTCAGCAGGTGCAGGATTTGTGGTTGCAGTGTGCGGCGACATCATGACAATGCCTGGACTTCCGCGTAATCCCGCGGCCAATACCATCCGATTGGATGCCAAAGGCATGATTGTTGGACTGTTTTGAGTCCTAACTCTCACCATCCATCAGTTTTCCCCGCGCTCGATTGACGGCTGGAGTTCGCGTGTGATGCAAGGGTTCCGCCTCTTTTCTGGAGCGGGATCGACAAGTGGTTGGAACAAGTGGGATCGCCGTTTGGGC
>JAABUY010000660.1_pt1 | contig 57107 bp, 56 predicted proteins | sample 5560271 | NCBI WGS metagenome assembly JAABUY01 (sample SAMN10711886, study PRJNA513374) | rock metagenome | isolation source: Antarctica rocks | place: Antarctica: Victoria Land, University Valley | reverse complement strand
CGATGCTGACCTTCCTGCGTGAGGACGTGCCAAAGAACTGGCACGATTACTGCGACGAGATTACTGACAATTTCCGTGTCATAACCCCAACGGAGTTCCGGATTATCGCGTGAACGGGGTATACACTGTTTCGGGCGGCGTGGACGCATTACAATTGGACATGAGGAGCTGCCGAGATTGTTCCCCCATGCCGACGCGCGTTCATGGTTCGCCGGCAACGAGTCGCTGGCGGCTGCGACCGCGTTTCGCAACGGCAGCCTGCAAGGCGCCTATTTAATTATGGCGGCGCGTGCGGTTGGCCTGGACGCCGGGCCGATGTCCGGCTTCGACAATGCCAAGGTGGGCGCCGAGTTCTTCGCCGCCACCGGCTGGAAGAGCAACTTCCTGGTCAACCTGAGCCACGGCGACCCGGCCAAGCTGCAGCCGCGCTCGCCACGGTTCGAGTTCGACGAGGCCTGCCGCCTGCTTTGATGGCCACTCCTGATGGCCGTCTCATCCTCGCGCTGGACGCGGCGTTGGCCGGTTGCTCGGCTGGCATCGTCGGGCCAGGGGGCGTGTTGGCCGAACGGCGGGCGAGCGGCGCACGGGGCCAAGTGGCAGCGTTGCCTGCCATGGCGCAGGCGGCATTGGTCCAAACCGGCGTCGCGCCCGTCCAACTCGCAATGGTGGCCGTGACCATCGGACCCGGCAGCTTCACCGGCATCCGGGCCGCCTTGTCGCTCGCGCACGGCATCGCCCTCGCGGCAGGCGTGCCGGTGGTGGGCGTCACGGTCGGCGAGGCGCTGCGGGTTGCGGATGATGGCCGGGCGCAGTGGGTCGCGGTCGATTCGCGCCGCAGCCGGGTGTTCCTGGATCGCGCCGGCGAGGTGGTGACGGTTGCGCTCGATGCGTTGCCGGACCCAGGAGGCCCTGTATCGGTGGCCGGGGATGCCGCCATTGCCGTCGCATCCCGCCTGGCGGCACGAGGCTTCGACGTCTTGCTGCTGCCTGGACGACATCCGACGCCGGCGGGTGTGGCCGCTGCTGCATGCCGCCGGACAGCCGCCGGACCGGATACACGCCCGGTTCAGCCGCTTTATGTGGATCCGCCCGAGGCTCGTCCGGCGATACCCGCCTGACGTGCTGGTCACCGCGACTTCGGCCCACGCGGCGGCCATGGCTCTGGTGCACGGCCGCGCCTTTGCCGTGCGCGAGCGCTGGGGTGCCGACGCCATCGGACTGCAGCTCGGCCTGCCCGGCGCATTCGGCTGGATCGCTCCGGCCGGCGGCATGATCCTGGCGCGCACCATCGCGGACGAGGCTGAGGTGCTGACTCTGGCCGTTGATCCCGCGGTCCAACGGCAGGGCGTTGGCCGTGCACTGCTGCACCAGGGTCTGGCGACGGCGCGCGAGCGTGGCGCACAGGCTATTTTCCTCGAGGTCGCGGCCGATAATGCGGCGGCGCAGGCACTGTATTCCGCAACCGGCTTTACCGTGGTCGGCCGCCGGCCCGGTTACTACCCTGGCGGCGGCGACGCGGTGGTGCTGCGGCGACCGCTGTAGCGGCTTTTCAGGCGCGACGAAGCAGCAGGTCCGTCGTCCCGTCGGGCATGTCATGTTGGCTAATGACGGCATGTCCCTGCTCAATCGCGGTGCGCGGGACATTGCGACTCGGTTCTTCACCGCGCATCCGGACCAGCAGCGTTTGTCCTGACGCTAATCGGTCGAGTGCCAGACGAGTTCGAACGTAGGTCATTGGGCAGACCTCATTTGTGATATCCAGCCGTTGGTCTGCCGTTTCCGGCGACAGCACTTTATCCGACATGAATGACCCCCTATTTATTTTATAACTTGTCTATTGCGAAGCAGCTATGTAAGACCGTATATACTTCTCTACTTATGCAACGAAAGGGCACCCCATGGTTGAAACGGCGGCTAACTCGGACGTTCTTGGGCTGACTGCCCAGATTGTCTCGGCTCATGTGTCCAATAACTCGGTTGCGCCCGATGCGTTGCCGAACCTCATCCAGGAAGTCTATCGGACTTTGGCTGGAGTCGGAAAAGAACCTGTCGTGCCGGACAAGCAGCAGCCCGCCGTTCCGGTCAAGAAGTCGGTGTTCCCCGACCACATCATCTGCCTCGAAGACGGCAAGAAGCTGAAGATGCTGAAGCGTCACCTGAAGACGTCTTACAATATGACACCGGAACAATATCGCGATAAGTGGCAGCTTCCGCCGGATTACCCGATGGTAGCCCCGAACTACGCACGGCATCGGTCCTCGCTTGCCAAGAAAATTGGCTTAGGCACTAAGCCGCGCGCACGTTAATCGGCTCGATTGAATGCCCCTCCGGTCATCGCCGGAGGGTTCGCTGCCTGGCGATGGCGGCGACTCGACAGAGCCCGCCCATCTCGGCTACGTCAAACAGCGTGCTTCAGGTGCTCCATGCTGCCAATCACCTTTCGAGCCGATTGGCTGCCGGCAGCGTCGATCATGACCGATGCGGAGACCGGCGGACTGATGGAAGTCTCAGACTTCGAGCATGACCGGCTCACGGCAACAGGCGCATGAACGACCATCGTATGCTGCAGATTCCGTCCGGCGCTCAAGGCATGGCCGAGCTGCGCGCCGGCAACCTCGGCGTCCGCATCGCCGCCACACCTTCCGAAATCGATGCCGCCCTTGCGCTGCGATACCGCATCTTCTTCGACGAGATGGGCGCTACCCCCGATCATGCCGCCCGGCTAAGTGGGCGCGACCGGGACGCCTTCGACGCAGTTGCCGACCATCTTCTGGTTGTGGACCACGAGCTCGGGCCGGGACCTGAGGGCGTCGTCGGCACCTACCGCCTGATCCAGCAGGTCGGCGCCGACGCTGTTGGAGGGTTTTATTCGGCTGCTGAGTACGACATCGGCCGGATCACGGCGTTTCCTGGCCAAATCCTGGAACTCGGCCGATCCTGCGTCGATGCGAAGTATCGCGGCCGCGCGGTCATGCAACTATTATGGCGCGGCATCGCCGCCTATGTATTCCATTTCCAAATAGACCTGCTATTCGGCTGCGCTAGCTTGGTCGGCACGGATCCGGACGCACTGGCGACCGAACTGACCTACCTGTACGGCCACCACCTCGCGCCGCCTGCCCTGCGGCTGCGTGCTAGGCCGGAGCGTTACGTGGACATGCGCCGGCTCGACCCGGTTTCCGTCGACCCGCGCCGCGCAAACCAGATGCTGCCGCCGCTAATTAAAGGCTATCTGCGGATCGGCGCCTGCGTCGGCGATGGAGCCGTGATCGACCAGCAGTTCAACACGACCGACGTGGCGATCGTCGTAAAGACGGACATGATCACCGATAAGTACTTCCGGCACTACGAGCGCCAAAGCCGGGATTTGTCCGACTAGGCACGCAGATCAGAATGCCGCGCTGTTGGTTGAGGAGCAGGAAACCAGGCGACATCGCTTCGGGGATCAAGGATCCACCATCCGCTTCAACGCCCGCCGACTCGGCGCTTAGGCAGAACACGCCCCACGCCTGCCCTATGGAGTCCTAAATGAATGTTATCATGACCGCGCCCCGACTAGCGCCGCAGGCGGTCGCCCTGATCGAGGCGGCAGGCGCCACGCTGCACTACATGGCCCCGTTCCCCTTGGCGGCGGCGGTTGCCGAGCTGGCAGCGGCCGTGCGGCCCGACGCCATACTGTCCCGACAGGGGCCGGTGACGGCGGCGGTGATGGCGGCCGCGCCCGGCCTTCGCATTATCGCCCGCCACGGGGTCGGCGTAGACGACGTTGATGTCGCCGAAGCGCAGCGGCGCGGCATCCTCGTCACGCGCGCGCCTGGGTCCAACACCCAGGCCGTGGCGGAGCACACCCTGGCGCTGCTGCTTGCATTGATCAAAACCTTGCCGCTGCTATCGTCCGAGGTCGCCAGCGGCGCCTGGCGCGGCGCAGGAACCAAGGTGCGGGATGTCGCCGGGCTCCGCCTCGGGCTGGCAGGATGTGGCGCGATCGGCCAGGCCGTCGCGCGCCTGGCCACGCCCTTCGGCATGTCCGTAGCGGCCTACGACCCCGCTATGCCGGATCTGCCGGGCATCGCGCGCATGGCCAGCTTGCAGGAGCTGCTCGCGCATTCGGATGTCCTGTCCCTGCATCTGCCGCTGCTGCCCACGACGCGGCATTTGATCGGAGCGGCGGAGCTTGCCGCCCTGCCACCCGGCGCCGTGGTGCTCAACACCGCCCGTGGCGGCCTGATCGACGAGGGCGCGCTGCTCGCTGCGATCGAGTCCGGGCACCTGGCTGGCGCCGGGCTGGACGTCATGGAGGATGAACCGCCTCCCGCGCACTATCCGCTGCGCCGCCATCCCCGCGTGATCTGCACGCCGCATGTGGCCGGCGTGACTGACGGCAGCCTGGTCAAAATGGGTGTGATGGCGGCCGAGTGCATCGCGGCCGTGTTGCGCGGGGATCCGGTGCCGCCCGAACGCCTGGTGCGGGCTTAATCGTGGACGGAGTTGCGCTGCGGGATCGGCTGCAATCTCTCGCAGGCTGGCGGGCTGACCTGGCCGCAGCGGGGCTGGGCGGCGTGGCGGCGGCGGCCTTGCCGCCGGTTCACCTGATCCCAGTGCTGCTGTTTGCGGTGCCAGGCCTGCTGTTCCTGATCGACCGCTCGCGCGGGCCATGGATCGCCGCGCGGCGCGGGTTCTGGTTCGGGCTCGGTCATCACGTGTTCGGCTTGTATTGGATCACCGAGGCCATCTTACTGGAATCCGCACGATACTGGTGGCTGGTCCCGTTCGCGGTGCCGGCGCTGTCGGCGTTGCTGGCCCTGTTCATCGCCGCGCCATGCGCCTTGGCGCGGCTGGCACCGGCGGGCTGGCGCCGCGTGCTGATGCTCGCGTCCGCCTGGACCTTGTTCGACCTCGCGCGGCAGTATGTCGGCACCGGTTTCCCCTGGAATCCATGGGGCAGCGTGTGGGCCATCCCCGGCGGCGTCGGGGATGTGATGATCCAGCCGGCGGCCTGGATCGGCACGCCGGGCCTGACCCTCGTTACCGTGCTGCTGGCGGCGTCCCCAACGCTTGGCCCGCGCGGCTTGTCGAGCGCCGCCGCGGCGCTTGCCATATGGGCCGGGCTGGGCTGGATGCGGCTGCAGGATGTCGAACCGCCGCCATCGGGCCTCACGGCCGTCCTGGTTCAGGGCAACGTCACGCAGGGCCAGAAATGGGACCGTGCGACGGCGCTCGCGATGTTCCAGCGTCATCTCGACCTCACGCGGGACGGCGTGTCCGTGCTGGGCGGCGCGCCTGCGGTCGTGATCTGGCCCGAAACGTCGAGCGTTTTCCTGCTGCAATCCGACAAGGCGGCGCGTGAGGCGATCGCCCACGCCGCCCGGCCCGCCCGCGCCGCCATTATCGGCAGCCTGACGTTCTCAGCGGGCGCGCCCTCTGCCGATCCCGGCAACATGCCGCGCAACAGCCTGGTCGCCATGGAGCCCGACGCCACGGTGGCCGGCATCTATGACAAATGGCACCTCGTTCCGTTCGGAGAGTATGCGCCGTCCTGGGTGCCGTTCGCGATCCAGGTCGTGCCGGGGCAATTTGGCTTTGGCAGCGGCCCCGCGACCTTGCATGTGCCAGGATTGCCCTCATTTGGCGCGATGATCTGCTACGAGGCGATATTTCCTGCTGAGGTCGTGGACCAAGCGGACCGGCCGAACTGGATGGTGAACATCACCAATGACGCCTGGTTCGGCAACTCGACCGGACCGCGCCAGCATCTGGCGGCGGCCCGGCTGCGTGCGGTCGAGGAGGGATTACCCCTCATGCGTGCGGCGAACACGGGCATCTCGGCCGGGTTCGACAGCCGAGGCCGGGAATTGGGCCGGCTGCCGCTTGGGGTGGCGGGCACACTGGCTGTGCCGCTGCCCGCTCGACGGCCTCCGACGTCGTTCTCCCGCTGGGGGCTGGTCGTTCCTGGCCTGATGGCGCTGACGGGTGCGGGTATCGCCGTCGGGTTGACACGCCGGCGGCGCGATGCTCTTGCCTAGAATAGTGGGACGGTCTCATGCAAAGGGGCAAACTAACAGATCGTTACAGGCTATTGACAATTTCCGGTTGCATTCTCAATCCATTTGGTAGCATTCTCACGTAGAACGAATCCGCTGGAGACTGAGATGGGGCCGAGTGCAGCCATGATGAGTAGCGAGAAGGAGAGTCGCCCAAGCCCGATCGACATTCATGTCGGCGGGCGCATCCGCCTGCGGCGCACTCTGATGGGAATGTCGCAGGAGCGACTGGGCGAGGCCCTGGGCCTGACATTCCAACAGGTGCAGAAGTATGAGCGTGGCGTGAACCGGGTCGGCGCCTCACGTTTGTTCGATTTGTCCCGCGTGCTGGACGTTTCGATCAGCTTCTTCTTCGACGATATGCCGGAGCCGATTGCGGGTGTGCATGGCACCCACCACACAACCCGCGTCGCCGGCGGATTTGCCGAGGCACAGGACGGCTTTGGCGCCGATGAGGCGTTGAACCGGCGGGAAACGCTCGAGCTTGTTCGCGCCTATTACCGCATCACTGAGCCTGCAATTCGCAAGCGTGTTTTCGAACTCATCAAGTCGATGGGCCCCGCGGAAGCGTAGCTTCGCGCGCGTCACCGGAGCTAGGCATCCTCTGAATTAAGGGCTTGCTTAGCGCTCACGCAGTTGCGGATTATCGAACGTTGGATTGCGCTGGCGGTGCAGCGCCAATTTCAAGGCGGTCGCCAAGTCGCGCTTTTCGTCTTCGCCCAGCTCGGCGCCGACCTCCATCCGGCCGCCACGGTCGGATAGCCAAAGCGCCGGGGCGCGGCCCGGCCGCTCCTCCAACCCGGCGCGCAGCCAAGCCGATTGCAGAGTCCGCTCCACACGGCGCCCAGCCATGTCCGTTCGGACGATCCGCAGCCCCTCGTCTGACAGCAGCAGCATCTCGCTCGCCCGGCTCGCCCGCGCATTACGGCGCAACAGGACAATCGCCAGCGTGATCTCCGCGCCGTTGAAGCCGATCACGGGCCATGCCCCGATGAACCACAGGCCTAATGAGATGAAAGCGCTCAACACGCAGATGACGCCCACGAGCCATTGCAGCCCAGCCCGGGTCAGGCTGCGGTGCGGGATGATGACTGCCTCGAACGTGGCGGCCGATTGCGGGACCATGCCGGTTTGCATCCCTGTCACTTAGCGCGACCGACCCCCTTGTCAGCCCTGGCGCCTGCACGCAATACCGGCATCATGGCCCACGATCCCGACCCTGCCAAGCCAAAGTCCCGCGTGGCCCCGAAGCTCGCGCGCACCCGCAAGACCCCGCCCATGAGCCTCGCCGAGGTGCGCGGCTTCATTGAGGCCCTGTCCCGCGTCTATCCAGAGGGCTCGAGCGAGCTGGACTTCACCGATCCCTACACCCTGCTGGTCGCCGTGGTGCTGTCTGCGCAGACCACGGACGTTGCCGTGAACCGAGTCGGCCAGACCCTGTTTCCCGCCGCCCCCACGCCGGCCGCGATGGTCACGCTGGGCGCTGAGGCCGTGGGGGCCCACATCCGCAGCATCGGCCTGTGGCAGGCGAAGTCGAAAAACGTGGTCGAGCTTTCCCGCCTGCTGCTTGAACGTCATGACGGCGCCGTACCCAACGACCACGATGCGCTGGAAGCTCTGCCCGGCGTTGGCCGCAAGACCGCCAACGTCGTGCTGAACGTCGCGTTCGGCCATGCGACGATGGCCGTCGACACCCACATCTTTCGGCTGGGCAACCGCACCGGCATCGCGCCGGGCAAGACGGTGCGGGCGGTCGAGGATGGCCTGGTGAAGCGCATTCCAAAGGAGCTGCTGCGCCCGGCGCACCATTGGCTGATCCTGCATGGCCGATACGTCTGCAAGGCGCGCCGGCCGGAGTGCTGGCGCTGCGTGGCGAAAGAATGGTGCCGCCTGCCCGCCAAGGAGCCCGGGCCGGCGAGCACCTCCAGGTAGCGCACTCTTGCACCCGACTCGGCCGCCACCTTAACTCAAAGCCATGCTGCATATTGCCAAACTCGCCGTCGGCATCCGGGACATCGCCCACTTGCGCCAGGTCCAGGCCATGCGCGCTAGCCAGGAGCCGCCATTGCGGCACCGGACACGGAGCTTCCCACGCCGGGCCGAGGAGATCACCAGCGGCGGCAGCATCTACTGGGTCATCGGCGGCGCCATGCTGGTGCGCCAGCGCGTGCTGGAGGTGATCGAGGACCGGTGGGACGATGATCGGCGCTGCGCCGGGCTGGTGCTCGACCCAGCGCTGATCGCGGTCGAGGGCCGTCCGACGAAGGCGTTCCAGGGCTGGCGATACTTGGCCGACGCCGATGCGCCGGCAGACGTCAGCGCACATGGACCCGCACGCGGCACCGACGGCCTGCCGGACGAACTTCGGCGGCAGCTTCGGGCGCTTTGCCTTATCTAATAACGACTCGCTTGCAACGGAGCCTACTCTAGATGATAGTTAGTACAATGATCTAAGGGCGACTCCTGCCCCGATCTGTTAACTGATCCGGAGCGCATGATGACTCTCCCCCGTCGCTGGCTCATTGCTTTGATTGGCTGCTCTATCCCGTTGCTGCTGGTCACCGCCGACGCTTCCGCCGCCCGCCGCCATGCCCGTTCCCATGCAGCCCAGGTTACCACCGCAACCTATCACGCGACGGCTCGGCCGCATGCTCCCCGTCGCCTGCGTGCAGGCTCCTTGCACAGCAGGCGATTTGCCCAGACCGCGCGCCACGCCCCGCTCAGCAACGGCTGACCCAATCAACGATTGGCCTCGATCAGGGTCAGCAGCGCCGTCATTACCGCCATCGGCGACGCCGGGCAGCCCGGGACGACGATGTCGATGGGCAGGGCGGCACCGATGCCGCCCTCGACGGCATAGCTGCCCGCGAACATGCCGCCATCAATCGCGCATGCACCGGCCGCGACCACCCATTTCGGGTCCGGCATCGCCGTCCACATGCTCTCCACCATCGCCCGCATGTTGTGGGTCAGTGCCCCGGTGACCAGCAGCACGTCTGCATGGCGGGGGTTGCTGACGAGACACAGGCCATGACGCTCCAGATCGTATGCCGCGCCTCGCAGCGCGTCGATCTCTTGCGCGCAGCCGCCGCATCCCCCGGCGCTGAGCGGCAGCACGGCGAGGCTGCGGCCGAGCCGACGCTGGGCGGCGCTGTCGAGGCGCGCCGCCAATAAGCCCGCGACCTCGATATCGGCCAAGCCCGCTGGATCCGGAACGGGCCGACGTTTCAGGCCGCGGAGGAAATCGCGCCACATCGTTTACAGCTCGAGGCCGGCGACCGACGGGTTGAAGGAGCGCAAGATGAGCGGCACGTCCGAAAGGCGGGCGCCGCAGCACGCGGTCTCGATCAGCGGCCACTGCAGCCAGCCGGGATCACGGACAAAATTCGTATCGACGGAGCCGGCGTCGAGGCGCAGCCAGTGCCAGACGTCGCCACGAGGTCCGTCGGCGACGCCTAAGCCCTCCCCGCTCACTGCCGGCACGGCGACGTTGACCTGACCTGACGGCAAGCCGGCCAGCCATTCGCGCAGCAGCGCAGCACTGCCGCTGATTTCAGTCAAACGCAGCTGCAGGCGGGCGTTCACGTCACCAGCGCGCGATGCGGGCATGGCTGCACCTGGCCGGCTGTAGGGCGCGTGGCCAGGCCCATGGCGCGCGTTGCTCCGTTCAATCAGCTTGGATCCGATGGCGCCGACGCCTGTGATGCGGCCCGTCATGCCATGCAGGCTGCGTCGAAGCGCCGGCATCGCCACGGCAATGCGGTCCAGCATGGCCGGAAGCGCCGCCATTCCCGCGGGCGCCAAATCGACCGAGACGCCGCCGGGCGCGACGCAGTCCATCATCAGGCGATGGCCGAAGGCGGCGTGGCTGGCCCGCAGCACGTCTTCCCGCAAATCGACGCAGCGCGCTGCCAGACGGCCCGGCGCCGCCGAGCCGAGGTCGGCCAGATGGTTGGCGATCCGCTCCAGTTCCGCCATCACGCCGCGCAGCGCATGGCCGCGCGGCGGCGGCTCGACGTCCGTTGCGGCCTCCACGGCGCGGGCGAAGGCGACGGCGTGCGCCACCGTGCAGTCTGCGGCGATCCGTGCGGCCAAGGCTGCCGCGACGCGCAGCGACTTACCGCGCATCAGCGCCAGGATGCCTCGATGCGCATAGCCCAACCCCGCCTCCAACCGGATTACCGTCTCGCCGGACGCCGTGATGCGCAGGTGCACCGGGTCCATGCCCCCGCCGATTGAGCCAACCGAGACGTGGTGCAGATCGTGTCCAGCGGCGCCCAGGAACTCTCGTGCCTCGGCGGGCGCCGCGTTCGGGACCGGACGCTCCGAAAGTGGGCGCAGCACGGGCCAGCGGCCTTGGTCCAGCAGCGGGCGCGGATCGACCGCATTCCCGGGAAGGTGGCCCCAGAGATCGTGCACCATGCGCTCGAACGGCGCGGCGGCGGGCCGGGCCGGAGACAGTGCGTCGAACATACCGGCCTCGATGGAAACCGAGGCCAGCAGCGGCACATCGGCTATGAACAGGGCGTGCACCTGCGCCGTGTCCGCCCATAGTCCCAGAAAGGCCGGGTCCACGCCGCTTGCGGACGACTGCGCCAGGATGCGCCAGGCTTCGGGACTGAGCAGATAGCGGGGCCAGGGCCGCATAGGCTGCAGCTCCCCGGTGCGGATCAGCGCGGCGATCGTCACGCCGGACCCTGGCCCGCGAAAACGAACACGGCAGCCAGGAACGCCAGCAGCGCCGCAATGCCCAGGGCAGCGGGCACACGGGCGAGGCTCGGCCCAGCCTCGACGGCGTCCCGCGTCGCAAGGCAGGCGCCGAGCGCCCCTACCTTCAGCATCCAGGCCGCAATGCCGACGACCCAGGCCAGTGGGCCTGCTCCGCTTGCGGCGATGCCGAACGGCAGGAATAACACCATCAGCACGCTCAGGGACACCAACGCACCCAACTGCCCGGCATAGACGACCATGGCCAAATAGGGTCCGGAATAGTCGAGCGTCGCCGCCCCGTGCACGAGCGTGAGCTGCGGCCCGCCGTTCTTGCGGCCAATCACGGTGATCCCGATGATGGCCAGCGCGGCGCCTGCCGTGATCCAGGGGACGCGCTGCAGCCCGTCCAACTCCATGGCGCTGATAGCATCGAGGTTGCTGGACCCGGCCAGCGCCGCCAGCACAAGGATGATCAGCAGCATCGCGGGCTCGCCGCATACCGCGGCCACGGTGATGCGGCTGGCTCCCATGCCGCCCAACGCGGTTCCGCTTTCGTAGCCCGCGAGCGCCAGCACGAACCGGCCCGACGCCAGCAGACCTGCCAGCACCACGAGGTCGGCCAGCGGCGCCGTCGCCATTCCCAACGCGAAAGACGGCACAAGCAGGGCGGCGGCCATTGCGACGGCGAGGCACGCGAACGGCGCCGCCGTGAACAGCCACGACGCCGAGTCGGGCAGCGCCGGCTGCTTGCGAAGCAGCCGCTTCAGGTCGCGCCAAGGCTGCAGCAGCGCCGGTCCGGTCCGTCCCAGCAATCGCGCACGAACGACCGCCTGCAGCCCTGCCAGCACCGGCGCCGCCGCCAGCATCAGCGCCGCATGCAGCGCCAAGGTCGCGACGCCGATCATACGGCTGCCCAAAGCAGCAGCCCGGCCAATACCAGCAATAACGCCCCGGCTGACCGTGCGGGTGTCAGGCGCCCGATCCGGCCCCTCGCTGCCCTGCTTACGCGCTGCAGCCCGGGCAGAAAGGCAGGCCAGCTTAGGCTTTGCAGCAGCGCTTGCGCGGCCGAGGCGGCGCTATGTTGGGCGGTGGGTTCGCCGGGCAGCCCAGGCGAGGCGCCCTCCTGGCCTTCATCCCAGGCCGGCACGCGCCGGGGCGCCAAATGCGACCTCGCCCAGGCGACTGCAATGCCGGACAACGTCAGCATAGCCGCGATCCCCGGCGCGACGTAGCCGGGGCTATCCAATTGCGATGAAATCGCCAGGAAACGCCCGCCCTCCATCCCCAAGCCCAGCAACTGCCGCAGCGCCGGCTGGATCAGCGCCAGGGCTGCAGACGGCCAAACCCCAAGCAGCAGGCAGCATGCCGCCAGCCCGGCGATCACCAGCCGGACCTGGCGCGGCGCGTCCTCGGCCGCGGCGGCCTGGACCGTGCGCGGACGGCCCAAGAAGCCGACGCCGATTAGCCGGACCGCGGCGGCGGCGGCCAAGGCGGACCCAAGTCCGACTGCGGCGAGCACGAGCGCAAACCCCACCTGCAGCCAAAAGCCGCCAAGGCGCTGATCGGCGATCAACGACTGGACCAGCAGCCAACGTCCTGCAAACCCCGCCGTCAAGGGCAGCCCGGCCAAGCATACGGCGCCGGCCAACGCTCCCAGGCCGACACCCGGCATGGTCCGTATCAGCCCGCCAAGCTGCGACAGCAGCTGGGTCCCAGCGCCACGCGACACCGCCATCGCACAAAGCACCAGCAAGGTGTCAAACACAGCATAGCTCGTCGCGTGCAGCAGCGCACCGGCGCACGCCAGGGCGGCGAGCGGCATCAAGTCGGAGCCGCGTGCCGCGAGCGCGACGCCGAGCCCGACCGAGATCAACCCGGCAGCGCCCATCCGCCCCGCAGCCAGGATCGCCAGCAAGTCATCCGCTGCATTCGCCCGCAAGCCGCCAAGCACCGTCCCCACTGCGCCCAGCGTCAGCAACGGCACGCCCCACCAGGCGGGGACAGTTGGGCCGCAAAGGTCGAACAGCACGCGCACGAGCGCATAGGCCGCCACCGCCGTCGTGCTCCCGGACAGCAGCGCGCCCACCGGGCGGGATCGCGACGGCCATGCCAGGCATGACCCAGCGCTTAACAGGGCCAAGAGCAGCACGGCAAATGCCCGCATACCGTCGGGCGGCGCGGCGCGCATTGCTGTGAAGCGCAGGTCGAGCCCAGCGTCGGGCGGCGCCAACAGCAGGAGCGCGGCGGCCAGGAACAGGGTGCCGCAAGCCGCCTGCGCCAGGCCAGGCCGGGTCTGCCGATCCAGTGCCCAAGCGACGGCCGACGCTGTTACGACGCCCAGAACCAAAGTGAATCCGTCCGCCGCGAGCAGGGTGAGAACCAGGGCGCCGACGGCTACGGGTATGAGCGGCGCCTCGCACTCCAGCGCCGCAGCCGCGCCCGATACGCACACAATGAGCAGGAACGGCGCGGACACGGCATCGAGGGCCAAGTGCAGGCCCCCATTCGGCCCGAACGGCAATACGATGGACCCGGTCAGCCCCCCGGCGAGCGCAGCAAGCGCCAGAGTCATGGCGAGTGCGCAACCGGTCCAGGTCGCCGCACGAACGATTCTGGAGGCCGGTATCGCTACAGAACGGAGATGCAGGAACGATGGGCCCAGTGGATCATTCCTCCTCCGGTCGGCTTCTTGGGGCGAGCGGCACGATAGGGCGGCCCGGCGCCCGATGGCAACGCCGCCGGATGGCCGATAGGGCGTTGACCGCAGCCGTTCGGGACCGGATGCTATATGCACAAGACAAGTAGAAGGATCGGCCCATGCGCCTCCGCACCCTCCTGTTTTCCGGCGCTGCCCTGCTATGCATGGCGACGGCCCCGATCCATCCAGCCGGCGCCAAGACCCTCGTTTATTGCTCGGAGGGATCGCCCGAGAACTTTAACCCGCAGCTCAACACCACCGGGACGACGTTCGACGCGAACCACCCGGTCTATGGCCGCCTGATCGAGTTCAAGCCCGGCGAGACCGGCATCCAGCCCGGCCTCGCTGAACGCTGGGACGTCTCGTCCGACGGCAAGGTTTTCACCCTGCATTTGCGCCCGGGCGTGAAGTGGCACAGCAACGCCATGTTCAAGCCGACGCGCGAGTTCAACGCCGACGACGTGCTGTTCTCGTTCAACCGCCAGGGCAAGGACGACCACCCGTTCCACAAGGTGTCGGGCGGCAGCTATGACTACTGGGGCGACATGGGGCTGGCGAAGCTGATCGCCTCGATCGAGAAGGTCGACCCGCTCACCGTCCGGTTCACCCTGACCGAGCCGTCGGCGCCGTTCCTTTCGGACCTTGCGATGGAGTTCACGTCCATGCAGTCCGCCGAATATGGCGACGTGCTGATGAAGGCTGGCAAGCCCGAGCAGATCGACCAGGTTCCGATCGGCACCGGGCCGTTCAGCTTCGTCGCCTATCAGCGCGACGCCACCATACGCTATCGCCGCTTCGACGACTTCTGGGGACCGAAGGCGAAGCTCGACGCGCTGGTGTTCTCCATCAACAAGGACCCCGCCGTGCGGCTGGCGAAGCTGCGCGCCAACGAGTGCCAGGTTTCCGCATATCCGGCGCCGGCCGACCTGCCGGGCATACGCGCCGACGCGGCGCTGAAGCTGATGGACCAGCCCGGCCTCAACATCGGCTATTTGGCCTTCAACACGCAGAAAAAGCCGTTCGACGACAAGCGGGTGCGGCAGGCGCTGAGCATGGCGCTGGACCGCAAGGCGATCCTAGACGCGGTGTTCCTCGGCGCCGGGCAGCCGGCAAAGAACCTGATCCCGCCGACGATGTGGTCCTACAACGACGCCGTGCAGCCGTGGCCGCTCGATGTCGCCGCGGCCAAGAAGCTGCTGGCCGAGGCCGGCTATCCCGAGGGATTCGAGACCGACCTTTGGGCCATGCCGGTGCAGCGTCCCTACAACCCCGACGCTCGCCGGATTGCCGAGCTGATGCAGTCCGACCTGGCGAAGATCGGCGTCAAGGCACGGGTCGTGAGCTACGAATGGGGCGAATACCGCAAGCGCGCCCAGGCCGGCGAGCACAGCCTGGCCCAGCTCGGCTGGACCGGCGACAACGGCGACCCCGACAACTTCTTCGTGCCCTTGGCCGGATGTGCCGCTGCGCGGGTCGGCGGCGGAAACATCGCCAAGTGGTGCAACCAGGAGTTCGAGGCCCTGGTCGGCAAGGCGGTGACCCTCACCGACCAGGCCGAGCGCGCCAAGCTGTATGAGCAGGCCCAGGTGATCATGCGCGAGGAGCAGCCGTTCTTCCTGATCGCGCACTCCGTCGCCTTCCAGCCGATGCGGAAGGAGGTCATGGGCTACGTCATGAGTCCGTTCAGCCGGCACATTTTCGACCAGGTCGACATCCAGTAGCCGCGAGACGCCATGTTCCGCCTGCTGGCCCGGCGGTTGGCGCTGATCGTTCCGACCTTTATCGGCGTCACCCTGCTAGGCTTCCTGCTGATCCACTCGATCCCGGGCGACGCCGTCGAGGCCCGGGTGGGCGAGCGCGGCATCTCCCCCGAGCGCCTCGCCTACTTCCGGCACGAGCTGGGGCTGGACCAGCCGCTGTGGAAGCAGTTCGTCGACTACCAGGGCCAGCTGCTGCGCGGCGACCTCGGCCGCTCCGTCGTCACGCAAGAGAGCGTGTGGACCGAGTTCAAGACGTTCTTCCCGGCGACGCTCGAGCTCGGCGTCTGCGCCCTTGCGTTCGCCATCGTGGTCGGGTTGCCGTTGGGCGTGATGGCGGCGGTCCGGCGCGGGTCGGCGCTGGACTATGGGCTGATCGGCCTGTCGGTCACCGGGGCGTCCATGCCGATCTTCTGGTGGGGGCTGATGGCGGTGCTGATCTTCTCGGTGGCGCTCGGCTGGACGCCGGTATCGGGCCGCATCGACGAGCTGTTCTATGTCGAGCCGCGCACGGGCTTCCTGCTGATCGACGCTTGGTTCAGCGACGAGCCCGGCGCGTTCCGCTCGGCAGTGCGGCATCTGATCCTGCCGGCGATCGTGCTCGGCACCGTGCCGCTCGCCACCATCGCCCGCATGACCCGGTCGGCGATGCTGGAGGTTTTGGGCGAGGACTACGTGCGGACGGCGCGGGCGAAGGGGCTGGCGCCGGGCCGCGTCGTGATCGTGCACGCGCTGCGCAATGCGCTGATCCCCGTGGTGACCGTGCTCGGGTTGCAGGTTGGCGCACTGCTGGGCGGCGCCATCCTGACCGAGACGGTGTTCGCCTGGCCCGGCGTCGGCCACTGGCTGGTCGAGAGCGTGCAGCGCCGCGATTACAACGTTTTGCAGGGCGGCACCTTGCTGATCGCCGTGCTGGTGATGCTGGTGAACCTGGGCGTCGACGTGTTGTATGGCGTGCTGAACCCGAGGCTGCGGCGATGAGCGCCGCATCCGGGCTGCGGCGATGAGCGCCGCATCCGAGCATGCGGCACTGAGCGTCACGGTCAGCGCGCCGCACGCTGGGCTGTTCCGCCGCCTGTTGGAAAACCCGGGCGCCGTCGCCGGGCTTGCGGTCATGGCCGTGCTGGTCATCGTCGCCGTTGCGGCCTCGGCGGTCGCGCCGCATGGCCCCGCCGAGCAATTTCGCGAAAGCTTCCTGACCCCGCCGTTCCAGCACGCGTCGTTTCCGCTGGGCACGGACAGCCTCGGGCGGGACATCCTGACGCGGCTGATCTATGGCGCGCGGCTTTCGCTGCTGATCGGCGCGGTCGTGGTGGCGCTGTCGCTCTCGGCCGGAACCATGCTCGGCCTGGTGGCGGCGTTCGCCGGCGGCGTGCTGGATATCGCGATCATGCGGCTAATGGACGTGCTGCTGGTGTTTCCCAGCCTGCTGCTGGCGATCGTCGTAGTGGCGATCCTCGGGCCGGGCCTGACCAATGCGATGCTTGCCGTCGCGATCGTGCTGCTGCCGGGCTACGTCCGGCTGTCGCGGGCGGCGGCGCAGGGCGAGCTGACGCGCGAGTACGTGGTGGCGACCCGCAGTACCGGGGCGGGCGTGCTGCGGCTGATGCTGCTGGTCGTGCTGCCGAACTGCGCCGCGCCGCTGATCGTGCAGGCGACGCTCGGCTTCTCCGCCGCCATCCTCGACGCGGCGGCGCTTGGTTTCCTCGGCCTCGGCGCTCAGCCGCCGACGCCGGAGTGGGGCACCATGCTGGCCGACGCGCTGCAGTTCTACCAGCGTGCCTGGTGGCTGCTGGCGTTCCCCGGCATCGCCATCCTGGTCACCGTGATGGCGTTCAACCTGCTGGGCGACGGCCTGCGCGACGCGCTGGACCCGAAGCTGCGCCGATGACCGCGCTGCTGGAGGTGCGCAACCTCACGGTCGATTTTGGCGCTTTCCACGCTGTCGAGGGCGTCGACCTGACCGTGGCGGCCGGCGAGGTGCTGTGCGTTGTCGGCGAATCCGGCTCGGGCAAGAGCGTATCCATGCTCGCCGTCATGGGCCTGCTGCCGCGCACCGGGCGCGTCGCGGCGGAGCGGGTGGCGTTCCGCGGCGCCGACCTGCTGCACGCCACCCCGCGCGGTCGGCGCCGGCTGATCGGGCGCGACATGGCGATGGTGTTCCAGGAGCCTACCACCTCGCTGAACCCCTGCTACCCGATTGGCTGGCAGATCGCCGAGGCATTGCGGGCGCATCAAGCCGTGTCGCGCGCCGAGATACGCAGCCGGGTGGTGGCGTTGCTGGGCCAGGTGGGCGTGCCCGCGCCGGAGCAGCGGATGCGCGCCTTCCCGCACCAGCTGTCCGGCGGGCTGAACCAGCGTGCCATGATCGCCATGGCCATCGCCTGCGACCCGGCGCTGCTGATCGCCGACGAGCCCACCACCGCGCTCGACGTGACGGTGCAGAAGGGCGTGCTGGATCTGCTGGTCGGCCTGCAGCGCCAGCAGCGTGGGAGCGGCGGGGGCATGGGCCTGATACTGATCACCCACGACATGGGCGTGGTGGCCGAGACCGCGCAGCGCGTCCAGGTGATGTATGCCGGCCAGGTGATGGAGGAGCAGCCCGCCGCCCCGCTGTTCGCCCATCCGCGCCACCCCTACACCGCCGCCCTCCTGGATGCGCTGCCGGAACGCGCCGAGGGCAAGCCGCGGCTGCCCACCATTCCCGGCGTCGTGCCCGGCGCCGACGACCGTCCGGCCGGCTGCCTGTTCGCGCCGCGCTGCCGCTTCCGCACCCCGCACTGCGATGCGGAACGCCCGTCGCTGCGCATGGCGTTCGGCGCTCGCGTCCGCTGTCACTATCCGCTGGACGACGCGGGCCAACCTACAGGACGCGCTGCCGACCTAGGTTGATCATTCTCCGAAAATATTCCGTTCGCTTCCACACCAGCGTGGCACGGATGACCGCCGCACCGCGGGCGGCCAGTTCCGGCGCGGGCAGTAAGCCACGACTGGAACATGTCGATAGCGTAGTCTGTCGCATTCCGCGTGGCCACCATATGAAGGCGTCACCCAGCCAAGGACGTTTCATGATCTCTCGCCGTCACCTGATCGCCTCCGCGCCGCTGCTCGGCTTGGCCAGGCGGGCACGCGCCGCGGACGCGCCGATCCGGTTCGCGGTTGGCCCGTTCCAGCCCACGGCGGGCGACACCAGACGAGCCTACGAGCCGTTCTTCGCCAGCCTTGGCCAGGCGCTCGGCCGCCCATACGAACTGATGGTGACGACCGACTGGGCCGGCATCGCGGTTGCACTCGCGAACGGGCAGGTGGATTGCGCCTGGATGGGGCCGTGGGGCTATGTCCTCGCCAAGGATCGCTCAGGGGCAGAGGTGCTGGCCACCGTCGAATACAATGGCAAGCCGACCTACAACGCCATCATCATCGCCAAGCCAGACCTGAAGATCGAACGGTTTCCCGAAGACGCGCGAGGCATGTCCATCAGCTTCGCCGATGCCGGATCGACCAGCGGCTGGCTGATCCCGAACTGGTGGTTCCTGACCCACGGGATCGACGTGAAGACCTACTTCAAGTATCGCGACGGCGCGTCCCACCCGGCAAACAACATCGCGGTCGCGACGGGGCAGGTCGATCTCGCGACCGACTACGATCGCAACCTCAATGCGATGATCGAGGCCGGGCGGATCAAGGCGGACCAGGTCAAGATCGTTTGGACGTCCGACCCGCTGCCGAACGACGCCCTGGCGGTGCGCTGCGACCTCGATCCAGAAATCAAGAAGGCCATTCTCGATGCGGCCTTGAAGATCGATGCGACCAACGCGGCAGCGCTGCTGCCCGCCCATTACACGGGCTGGGTCGCAGCCAAGCCGGACAGCTATGCGGATATCGAGGCCGCCGGCCGCGCGCTGCACAGGCTGCAGGGGAGTTGAAGCCTCGGGCGGCGGTGCTCCTAGCCGCCTCCGTCCTTTACGGCTCCTGTTTTTGGATCGTTTCGCCGGATTTGCCACGGCTTTGGGCGGGGCTGCCGCGATTGCTCGGGTGGCTCTCGACCGCTTTTCCGCCTGACTTCTCCGACCCCGGCGACCTCGCGCGCCGAGCCTCGGAGACGGTGGCGATTGCGACCCTTGGCACGACGCTGGCGGCGTTGGCGGCGTTGCCGCTTGTGCTGTTCGCCGCGCGTCCCGTGGCCCCGGTTTGGTGGCTTTATCATCCTGTCCGTGGCGTCCTGGACCTGCTGCGCGGCGTGGACGGGTTCGTGTTCGCCCTGATCTTTGTCGCAGCCGTCGGTCTCGGCCCGTTCGCGGGCATGCTGGGCGTGGCGCTGCACAGCACGGGGTCCATCGCCAAGCTGTGGTCCGAAGCGCTGGAAACCGCCGATCTGGCGCCGGTGCAGGCCGCCCTGTCCGCAGGCGCCTCCCGCGCGCAGGCGGCGACCGTCGTGCTGCTGCCGGGCGCGCTGCCGCAACTGGCTTCGACGGTGCTGTATGTGTGGGAGTTCAACATTCGGACCTCGACCGTGCTGGGCCTGGTCGGCGCAGGCGGCGTCGGGCAGGAGCTGAAGAACGCGGTTGACCTGCTGGACTTCGCGCGCGTGCTGGCCATCCTGCTCGTGATCGTTGCGCTGGTTCTGATCGCCGACCGGATCTCGGCGCGGCTGCGGGCCGCCCTGCTCTGACCGCCGCTGCCCTCATGGTCCGCAATTTGACCGTCAAGCGCGGCGGCCGGTCGATTCTATCCGATATCTCCCTGACGGTTGCTCCCGGGGAGGTCGTGGCGATCGAGGGCGAGTCGGGCGTCGGCAAGACAACCTTGATCTATGCGATCGCCCGGCTGATCGCCTCGACCGGACGCATCGACGGCGCCCGGCCTGCCGTGGTGTTCCAGCAGCACGCCCTGGCGCCCCGGCTGACGGCGCGCACCAACGTGCTGGTCGGGGCGCTGGGCCGGGTCGGCTTCTGGCGCGCGACCACAGGGCGCTGGCCGGCGCGGGAGCTGGCGGCGGCGGAGCATTGCCTCGCGCGGGTCGGACTAGGCGGCCTCGGGCAGCGCCCGGCCGACACCCTGTCGGGTGGCCAGCGGCAGCGTGTCGCCATCGCCCGTGCACTTGCCCAGCGTGCGGCGATGCTGCTGGCCGACGAGCCCGTCGCCAGTCTCGATCCCGGGAGTGCCGAAGCCATCCTCGGCCTGCTGCGCGACCTTGCACATCGAGATGGGCTGGCGGTCCTGGTCTGCCTGCACCAGCCGGACTTGGCCCGGCGCTTCGCCGACCGGCGCTTGGGCTTGAGCGTGGCAGGGCTGACGCCCATTTCGACGAAGCGGGGCGGGGTGCACCGGCGAACGTGTTCAACTCCGCCGACATAGTAACGTGCCCGCACTGCCGGTGTTACCCATGGTTTATACCTCTGGTGCCTGCACCGAACCGAAAGAGTATGCGAGGTAGCGGACCGTCTTGCTGCCGCCATGGATGGAAGCGGCACCGACCTCGGTGAACCCGAGCGCGGCATGGAAGGCGGCCGAGGCCGGGTTGGGCGGGTCGGAGTTGACCTCGCACATGACGACGCTATGGCCGGCGGCCACCGCGTGCCCGATCAGGTCGGCATAAAGGCGCCGGGCGTAACCCCGCCCGCGCGCACCTTGCGCCACGGCGACACGGTCCACGTATACGAAGCGGGGACAGCGCGCGCGGAACCAAAGATAGTTCGGGCTGTCGTATTCGGCAGTTTCGTCGAAGGCCAGCAGGAACGCGACCACGGTGCCGATCCGGCGTGCGTAGAACGCTCGGCCGAGCAGCGCAGTGAGGCGCTGCGGTTCGAGCCAGGATAGCTCCGTGGCGAAGGCGTTGTTGAGGGCCAGCACCGCCGCCTCCGCACTTGGCGGGATATCAGAAGGAATATCGCTATCTGCCAAGCCTCGTATCCTCTCGTCTCGTGTTATGCCGGGTATCACCATTCGGGGGCCGCCAGCTTTGCTGTAGACCCACACTGTGGCAGCCTTGGTTCGCATGGTTTCATAGGAACGAATTGGAAAGTCTGTTTTCCTCAATGACACCCGACACGACGGTGCTCGAGGCGGTCGACGTCGTCCGGCACTATCCCATCGGCCGCAAAATGCTGCGAGCGGTGGACGGGGTGTCGTTCCAGCTCGCCGCCGGGCGCACGCTCGCGGTCGTGGGCGAGTCCGGCTGTGGCAAATCGACGCTGGCCCGGTTGGCGGCGCTGATGGAGCCAACGACGGCGGGCCGGGTCCGGATCGCGGGCCAGCCTGCCGAGGGACCTGCCCGGCGCACGCTGCAGTTGCAGAACCAGATGGTGTTCCAGAACCCCTACGCGTCGCTCAACCCGCGTCGCACTATCGGCGAGGCGTTGATCGAACCGCTGACGATCAATCGTCGCGGCACGAGGATCGAGCGTACAGCGGATGCCCGGCAGATGCTCGACCGTGTGGGCCTGCGTCCGGAGGCGTTCGACCGCTACCCGCACCAGTTCTCCGGCGGCCAGCGGCAGCGCGTCGCCATTGCCCGCGCGTTGATGCTGCGGCCTGCGGTGGTGACAGCGGACGAGCCGGTCTCGGCGCTGGATGTCTCGGTGCAGGCGCAGGTGCTGAACCTGATGCGCGACCTACAGGACGAGTTGGGCATCGCCTACCTGTTCATCAGCCACGACATTTCCGTGGTCCGGCACATGGCGCAGGACGTCCTGGTCATGTATGCCGGCCGACCGGCGGAACAGGGGTCCCGGGATGCCGTGCTGAACGATCCGCGTCATCCCTATACGCAACTGCTGCTGGCCTCGACGCCGTTCGTTGACCCGGCACGCCGTGCGACCGCGGTCGCGGTGCGCGGCGAACCGCCCTCTCCCGTCGACGCCATTCCAGGCTGCGCGTTCGCCAGCCGCTGCCCGCACGCGACCGAGCGCTGCACCGCACAGCAGCCGCTGCTGCGCCAGGTGGACGGGCGGCGAGTGGCCTGTCACTACGCTGAACAGATCGCGGCTAAGCAGATCGCGGCCTAATCGTGGCCAAGCGACCGGAACGTTCCATCGAACGCCTGCCTACAATCGTCCTCGCGCGCATGCCGGGACGCTACTTCGGGACGACGCGTTGGTTGCCCCCTGGCGCGCCCGGAGGAGGGATCACCGGCATACTGCCATTCGCAGGCGGCGATACCGTTAGCCCCGGATCGGTCGTTTGAGGCGGAGCGATCACGCCGCGATTGCCCGCCCCGGGCTGCGGGGGCGGAAGCACTGTCTGCGGTGAGGGCCTAGCTGGGTCGGCAGCATCTGGCGGATTGGCCCGTGTCGCCGGGCGGCCACTTGGTATCTCGGGCGGCGCTGTGGGCTGGGCGGCGGGGGGCAGGGTCGGCGCAGGCGCCGCCGTTTGGGCCAGCGCCGCAGAACCCTGCAAAGCCGCGACGAGCAGCACCGCTGGCAGCGTGGCGACGCCGACTTGGAAAACAAATTGCTGCTGATGTTGCACGATCATCTCCTGCAGAAGGGGCAGCGAGGAAACTAGGCCGCTCACATGTAACGCACGACTGCCGAGAAAGTGCCGGTCGCGACCGTCGTCGCGCTCCGCAATCCGATCTGTGTTTGGACGACCCCGGGCTATTTCCGGCCAACCCGGCGCCCGTTGGCTATCATCCTGGGCCCTCCCTGTCGGCCAAGCACGTCAAACCGCGCCCCGTTTCAGCAGCACGGCCGGCACTGTCCTGAACAGGATTGCCACATCGTTCCAGAACGTCCAGGTGCGGACATATGCCGTGTCGAGCTGAACCCGCTGCTCGTAGGACGTTTCGCTGCGTCCGCTGACCTGCCACAGACCAGTCAAGCCCGGCATCGCAGCCAGATAATGCGCGGCGTTCGCACCGTAACGCGATAGCTCGGTCATGATGACAGGCCGTGGTCCGACCAGGCTCATCTCGCCGCGCAGCACATTCAGCAACTGCGGAAGCTCGTCCAGGCTCGTCGCCCGCAGCAGCCTGCCGACCGGTGTCACCCGGGGATCATGGCGCAGTTTGTGGGTCTCCGCCCATTCCTGGCGGGCAGCGGGATCGCGGGCCAGAAGCGCCGTCAATACCGCATCGCCGGACATAGTCATGGTGCGAAACTTGAGGCAGAAGAACGTCCGGCCACGGTAGCCGACCCGCTCGTGGCGGAACAAGGCTGGTCCCCCATCGAGCCTGACCACGATCGCGATCGCGACCAGCAACGGCGCCATAACCAGGCACAGCGATAGTGCCATGATGAAATCGAGGACGGTTTTCGCCAAGCGCCCAACTAGGTTGGCCCCGGATCGGCGCATCGGACTGTCCTCATCTGCGATCGGCGCCGTATGATCCAGGACGATCACCTGGACGGCTGGCACTTTCGCGATGGCCAGGCTCTTCAGCACCGCTTGATCGACCGCATCACCCCCGGCCGCGACGACAACCAAGCTCGCACCATGCTGGGCCAAGAGAACGTCCCATGCCGGAAGGCCTTCGCCGGCAGACAGGGCTGCACGGTCCACCTTTCCAACGGGCTGCAGGCCCGCCATCGGCCGGGCCAGCAGCATAGGCTCAGCGGCGTCCATCGCGCGGTTGGAACCTACCAGCATTGTCCGCACCGACCAAAGGCCAGTCTGAACGAGCAGTAGGGCAGTGAAACGTCGCATCATCACCGCGGCCGGCGGCAGGCCTACCCAGGTCAGCAGCAGGTGCCAGCTTGGCTGGTCGGACACCACCAGGTTCAGCGTCACGTGCAGCAACAAGGCGTAGGTTGAATACCGGAACAAGCAGCCGAACTCGCCCGCCAACGCCGCCTTGCGCGAATATTGGTCGCGATCATAGAGTCCGACCAGGACGGCGGCGAAGATCGGAACTGCGATCCAGACAGCGCCATCGGGCGTCGCGAAGTCGGACACGCTGCTTACCGCAACCAAAAGCGACAGCAGGAAAGCCATTGTATCAGCAGCGAGCAACGCGACTGTCCGCAACCTTTCTGCCCGTCGAAACGCGGCGATCCCGGCTGTGAACGCGGCCGCCTTGGGCCGCCTAACGGTCCAGGACCGATCGGCGACCAGGCACAGTCCGTTCTCCATTACAGCTCTCCAGTGTTGCCCTTGCCCATCACGGACCGCTAACCTTTTGGGAACCAAGGCAGCCGCTTTCAATATGGTGCAGTGCAATATAAGGGATTGATCGCGTTTAGAGACAAGTCGCAGTGCAGCATTTCATTGTAGATTTTGACGACACCCTTGCCTCACTGCACAGGGTTTATGTCACCTCCTCATGTCACAGAAGTGATACGGCAAAGTTGATTTTGTTACATTATACAATACATCAATATGTTTCAACGCAGACCGTCTGCATAGTTTAGTAACTCAACAAGGAAACCATTGAGCTATTCCTTTCATCCGGAAGGTATGAACTCTGCCATTACAGAAACATTCTTGTTATCGCGCTTGTGCCATTCAGATATTTTGTCCGCCGATACGGCTCAGCCAGCGACTATGCCTAGGTGGACGGCTGCATTCCGCTGCTGCACAGCTGCAGCGTCAGCCCGAACTGCCTCGTTGCAGGCTATTGGACTGAACTCCACGCGTCGGTCGAGCACGTCGGTCACATCATCCCTGCCGGTGCCCTCCAAGCTGCATCTTGAAGAGGACGTCCCGGCAGCGCCGATCATCCCGTGCGGTCGTTAACGTTGTCGTGAGACGCCCGCTTTTTCCTGGATCGAGGGCACGCGGGACCGCGTCGCCCCCCGGCCTAAATGCACCCGCCAGGCGCGCGCGCCCCCGAAGTTGGGTTGGATGACGGCGTGACCGGCCTCGTGCCGCCTGGGTATGACGCGCCGTCACCGGCCGTCGTGTCTGGTGGCAGCCCGACCCGTGCCGGGGCAGTGACAAACACGGTCGCCCTCGCTTCAGGACGTGTAGACACAGCCGGATCGTCTGGCAGCGTCGATACGGGACCTGCTTCTGGATGTGTAGGGTTTGTCGGGCTCGTGGCGGCTGGCGACGCTTGAGCCACGTCTGCCGGGCCGCCTGCGCTTGAGGCAGTTACCGACCCGGCACTTACGGCTGTTATCTGGTCCCGCTGCACGCGCGCTCCGCTCGCGGCGATCGCAACGGCGAGCCCAACTCCACCAGTCAGGCCCAGCATGGCCACGGCCCACGCGCGCCGGTATGACCGGCGATGACCAGGACTTGTTGACGCCGATTGGGCTACGCGTTCATCGGGCCGGCTTCGCTGCACAACGTGCGTCGATCCCGCCCGCAGTGCGCCAGCCTCCGCTCGCGCGCGTTGACCGTGCTGCACGACGGATATCAGGTCGGGCGCTTGGCGTTGCTTGGCCGCTAGGGCCCGGTCGAGGACGGCACCGATCCGCCCAGGGTTTCCCATCCCATAGCTGACAAGCATCTTCAGCGTATTATCGGCGACCGGCGCTTTGCCGGCTAAGCCTGCCGCACGCAGCCGGTGCACGACAAAGGCGGCGGCCTCGTTTTCGGATAAACCGCCCAGGACGAGGGTGGGCGCGAGGCGGCCACGCAGAACGGCGAACTCCCGATCTTCAAGACAGTCTTCGAACTCCGGCTGGGCTGCGAGAAGCACCTGCAGGCGGGGTTGCATCTCGCACGCGAGCTGAATGAAGCGAAGCGTTTCTGGCAGCAAGGCTTCGGCACCGTCCACGATCAAGACAATGCAGCTGCACTCGGAGCCGGCGGTGGTCAGGGCCTCGAACGCCTGTCCGACATGGTCGTCTGCAGGCCCATCCGCTTCCTGCAGCCTGGCAATCTGTGCAGCGAGTTCACGCATTCCAAACGGCTGGCCTGGGGCCGCAGCCACCTTGACGACCCGCTGCGGCGACTCCGGCATACCGCGCCGCACCAGCAGCACAACCAGCGACAGGGAGCCCACGACGACGAACACCCATCGCCAGCCGAGGTAGGGCAGGACAAAAAAGCTGATCGCGCCCGAGAGCACATAGCCAACCGCCCAGAAACCTTCCATGAAGGCGATGTACTTGCCACGGACCTTGGCGAGCACGAGCTCGGAACGATCTCTCGGTCCGTAGATACCATGTCTTCCATAGAGGCCTCCATCGTATCTGACGCCCCTGGCCCGTACTTGGCACGGAAGCGTCGGATCGCTGTCTGTCCGGCTTCATTTACCTCCGCGGTCCTTTAGGCGACTCCCAAAAGCCGGATCAGTCCCACGCTGATGGCACATAGGACCATCAGCGACAGGGTCACCGCACAAGTGACCCTGAACCCAGCCCGCGCGACGACGCGGATGTCCACGCCCAGACCAAGCGCCGCCATCGAGACCGTCGTCAACAGGCTCGCGACCGTCTTGATCGGCAGCAGCGCCGCCTCGGGGATCAGGCCCAACGAGCGGACCGCAGCGACTGCGAGGAAACCCACGATGAACCATGGGACGAGTTGGAAAAGCGGCGGTCGCCTGTGCTGCGGCCGGTTACCCGCCGCAAGGTTGGGCGCCGCTTCGATCGTCCTTTCCCGCAGACGGCTCGTCACCAACGACATGCCGAGCACGACCGGACCCAGCATCAGCACCCGCACCAGCTTGATCACCGTGCCCACTTGGTTGCTCAGCTCACCGATCGGCAGCGTTGCCGCCAAGACCTGCGGCACTGCATAGACGGTCAGGCCCGCAATCACGCCGTATTGCGTAAGCGACAGCTGCAGGATCGGCACCAGCAGCGGCAGTAGGAGCACCACCACGACGCCGAGCACCGCCGTGAAGGCGATGGACGAGGCGATATCATCCCCGTCGGCGCCAATCACCGGCGCCACGGCGGCGATGGCGGAGTTGCCGCAGATCGAGTTGCCGCAGGCGACCAGGATCGCCATGCGCTGCGGCAGGCCGAACGCCCGGCTGATGCCGTAGCTTGTCCCAATCGCCGCCACCACGACGGCGACGATGCCGAGCAGCAATCCCGGGCCGAGTGCGACGACGGTGCGGACGCTGACCGCAGCACCCAGCAGCACGACTGCGATCTCCAAAAGCGTCTTGGCGCTGAAAGCGATGCCTGGGTGCCAGCGTGGTCCTGGAGTCCAAGCCGAACGGATCGTCGTGCCGAGCAGAATCGCGATCACCAGCGCTTCGAGGTAGGCCTCTCCGAAAATCCGCTGTTCGGCCATTTGCAGAACACTCGCTGCAAGCGTGACCAAGAAACACAGGATCACGCCCGGCAGGAAGCGGATTAGGATGTGGGGGTTTGGCACCGGGCGCCTCAAATTGTCGCGGTAGGTGTGCACATGGTGCGTTCTTACCATCCCTCAAATAGAGGATGGCCGATCCTGCCGTTCCGCTTCGGCAGGACTACCCTGTGCAGCAGCGGCGCATTATACGTCAGCTTCCTTCCCGTGAGACCAGAACCTGACGCAACCAGGAACCAGCTCTCACGGGCGTGCATGCTCGGTGGATCACGCCGATCCGTGCACGGCAAGCCTCTCCAAAGCCGGGCTAACTACACGACGCTGAAGTTCTGTGCCGTGTAGTTTGGCAGCAGCGCCACCCCGGCGTCGCCTCCCTGGTTGGTCAGGCTGGCCAAGACGCTGAAGGCACCGCCTTTGCTGAGGTCGCTCGAGTAGACCAGACGGTTAATGCCCAGCGTGTTGTTGTGATAAATGAACACGCCCGCGTCGGCGGTCAGCGCGTGGTTGCCGGCAATCGCCTGCGCCGCGCTGCGAGCGTTGGCGAACGATCCCTGAAGCACCAGCACGTTCGCGTTTCCCGATAGGTCGCCCACCGCGCCATTGGCAAAGCTGAACGCCTGGAGGCCGAGGCTGTTGACGTCGAGCGCAAACGTGTTTCTGCTCACATCGAAATCAGTGATGGTGTCAGGGGCATTCACGCCCAGGATTTGGCCTGCCGCCGGCGCAGTCGGTAGCTTTGGCCGGGTTCGAGATACCAGTTGGAGCACAGTGCGGGGCGGTGCGCGAAATCTTCGTGCCAAGCAGCATGATGTTCGCCCTACTCTACATGACGCAGGCTGGTGGACGCTCCATTACCCGGTTTTATTCCGTCAGTTCGTGTATGTGACGGCGGCGCTGGACTTTGAGCGGCATAGCGATCGATCAGGCCGAGCCGTTTCATTTGCCCGCTAAAGCTAAACTTCCAATAAGGTTAAATAAATCGTCTGTGCCCGAAGCCTCTCCTGCCAAATGCTCGTTGCGTAGGACGGCTGCGATGCCGGATACGCCTGCGGGAGATCACCTTTCCTATTTTGAAAATTCCCACTGGTAATCCGGCGTTCCACGCCGTTTATCTCGGGTTCCGCACGGCGCAATAGTCGCGTGGCCGGGATTTTCGACCAAGGAGCAGCCCTATGAGCAACGCGACGATCCGGAACAGCGCGGGCGGTGAGATCGTCGTCTTGCCCACCGGCGCAGCGTTGGGGGCTGAGATTTTTGGCGCCGATCTGCGGCAGCTGGACGATGCCCAGTTCGACGCTGTTCACCAGGCATGGCTGGACCACTCCGTCCTGCTCTTTCGCGGACAGGCGCTCGCGGATGCCGACCTGATTGCCTTCAGCCGCCGGTTCGGCGGGCTGGACTTCGCGCCGGTGCAGGAGAACGGCCGCGCTTTCGTCGAGGGGTTCCCGGAACTCTACGTGGTGTCCAACGTGCTCGGGGCGGACGGTGCGCCGATCGGCAGCCTCGGAGCCGGCGAGGCCGTCTGGCACACGGACATGTCCTACCTGCCGCAGCCGCCCAAGGCGAGCATGCTGTTTTCGCTGGAGGTACCGGCAGTCGGCGGGGATACCTGGTTCAGCAGCATGTATAGGGCCTACGACGCCCTGCCCGCTGCGCTTCGGCTCCGTGTTGAGGGCCTGCGGGTGAAGCATGACGGCACCTTCAACAGCGGCGGCTTCGTGCGTGCCGGCGTGACGCCGACCGACGATCCCCGAAGCTCGCCCGGCACGCTGCATCCCCTGGTCTGCCGGCATCCGGATACCGGCCGCAAGCTGCTTTACCTCGGGCGCCGGCGCAACGCCTACATCGAGGGCCTGGAGCTCGCCGAGTCCGAAGCCCTCCTCGATGAGATCTGGGGCTATGCGACGTTGGACAGCATCAGCTGGCGGCATCACTGGCGTGCTGGCGACCTGGTGCTCTGGGACAACCGCGCGACCATGCACCGGCGTGACCCGTTCGACGCGAGCGAGTGCCGCGTGATGCACCGCACCCAGATCAAGGGCGAGGCGCCGCCCGCGGCATGAGCCTGCCAGATGCCTCGGTCGCCGCGACCGCGCACGCGCCTGCCGCGGCCTCGGTCTCCAGTGGGCGGCCCGGTTCGCCAGAACGGCCCCGATCGCGGCTCGGCGTCCCGCGTGCTGGGACAGTCGTGCTGGCGCTGCTCTGCGCCATGTATCTCATCCTCTACGTGGACCGGGTCAACATCTCCACGGCAGCGCCGCTGATCCAAGCGGAGCTCGGGCTGAGCAACGCGCAGCTCGGCCTTGCCTTCTCTGCCTTTGCTTATCCTTACGCGTTCTTCCAGCTGTTCGGCGGTTGGCTCGGGGACCGCTTCGGCGCCCGGCGCGTGCTCGCAACGTGCGGGCTGCTGGTGTGCTTGGCCACGGCGCTGACCGGCGCCGTCGGGGGCCTCGCCACCTTGTTCCTGGCCCGTTTGGCCCTGGGCTTTGGCGAGGGCGCCATGTTCCCCACCGCCACGCAGGCCATGGCGCGATGGGTGCCGCGGCAGCGTTACGGCTTCGCGCAGGGCATCACCCACGCATTCGCCCGGCTCGGCAATGCGCTCACGCCGCCGCTCATCGCCGGGCTTATCGCGCTGGCATCCTGGCGCGCCTCCTTCGTCGTGCTGGGCTGCGTAAGCCTCGCCTGGGTTGCCGCTTGGACCTGGTATTTTCGCGACGACCCGCGTGCGCATCCTTCGGTGACGCCGGCCGAGCTCGAAGCGCTGACGCCGCCGCGATCGGGTGCACAGCCGGCAGCCAAGGTGCCCTGGCGACGGCTGGCCCGCCGCATGCTGCCGGTCACCGCCGTCGATTTCTGCTACGGCTGGACCCTCTGGCTGTTCCTGAGCTGGATCCCATCGTTCTTCTACAAAGCCTATCATCTCGACCTGAAGAGTTCTGCCCTGTTTGCAGCCGGGGTGTTCCTCGCCGGCGTGGCCGGGGACACCGTCGGAGGGGTGCTGAGCGACGTAATCCTACAGCGGACGGGTCTGCTCAGCGCGGCACGCAGTTGGGTCATCGCGTCGGGGCTGCTCGGCGCCGCGGCTTTCCTCACGCCTCTCCTATTCATGCGGGATCTGACCGCTGTCACGCTATGCCTGACGGCAGCATTCTTCTGCGCGGAGCTCGTGGTGGCACCGATCTGGGCGGTCCCGATGGACATCGCGCCGCGCTACGCGGGAACGGCGAGCGGCATGATGAACCTGGGCTTCGGCCTGGCGGGCATCGTTTCGCCTGTCGTGTTCGGATATGCGTTGGATGCCACGGGCAACTGGACGGTGCCGTTCCTCGCCTCGATCGCCCTTCTCTGCGTCGGCGCATTGATGACGTCGCTGATGCGTCCCGATGCACGGTTCGAGGACGCCGCATAAGCCTGACCGGAATTCTGCTGGCAACCATTGGTCTGACCGCAACTATTGGGACTGTGCCCACGATTATAGCGACCGGCGTCCGCGGTCGGGCCCGCAATCACTGGGTTAATCTGGTGCGAACCCGCATCGGCTAACAAACTCAGGGATGGGCACCTAATATGCACGTGGATTTAAGGATTGGAGAACGCATGACTGACCGACGCCGCTTTCTAGTTGCCTATGTTGGCTTGGCCCTCGTTAGCGGAGCGGCGCTTGCACACCCCGTTTCGGCTGCCGAATCTGGCCCGGTCCGCTTGCGCGGCACGATCGAGGCCGCAAGCGACGGCGCCCTCGACCTGTTGGTCCGCGGCGGCAGCACGGTTCATGTCCTGCTGCCCGGCACCTTGCGCACGACCTACGTGGTGGCTGCAAAGCTCAGTGACATCCAGCCCGACAGCTTTATCGGCACCGCAGCCGCACCGCAGCCGGACGGAACGCTGAAAGCCCTGGAGGTGCACGTTTTCCCGCCCAGCATGCGCGGAACCGGCGAAGGCTTCCGTCCGTATGATCTGGAGGGCGGCGGCTCCACCATGACCAATGGCACGGTCGGCAGCCTCGTGGGCACCACCGGACGCACCGCGACGGTGAGATACGGCAACGAGGAAAAGAAGGTGCTGATCCCCGACGACGTTCCCGTCGTGTCGTTCGAACCCACCGACCGGTCTGCCTTGAAAGCGGGTGCTAAAGTCGTGGTGAACGGACAGCGCGCCGCCGACGGAACGGTGACCGTCGCCGCCGTCAATATCGGCAAGGACGGGCTCACGCCGCCGATGTAGGCGCGAACGCTCGTGGATGATGGCGGCTCACGCTAGGCTATGTCGCGATCCCTTATCTGAAGGGTTTCGCCCATGTTTCGTCTTGGTCTAGCGGCGCTCCTTCTCACCGCGGCGTCTCCCGCCGTCGCCGACACGAGCGGGGTCGATCGGCTTTATGTGCTTGACTGCGGCGCAGCCCATGCGCCGGACCAGTCTCGCTGGTCACCAGGCGTCAATGTCGGCCAGCCGATCGACATCGTCGACAACTGCTATCTGATCCATCACAAGCAGGGCTACCTGCTGTGGGACACCGGCGTTCTTGACGATCTGTTCGGCAAGGAGCAGCCGGCGTCTGGTCCCATTCCTTGGCGGCGCAGCAAGACGCTGGCGTCTCAGCTCGCAGCCCTCGGCGTGCAGCCTGCTAACATCAAGTTCGTCGGCATCTCGCACACTCACGGCGACCATGTCGGCAATGTGGAGCTGTTCCCCGGCGCGACCGTCCTGATCCAGCAAACCGAGTATGACGGGGCCTTCGCCTCGGCCACGAAGCCGTTCAGCACCGGTCACCCGGTCGAGAAGCTCGATGGCGAAAAGGATGTGTTTGGCGACGGCAGCGTCCGGATCGCGCACACCGTGATAACCAGGACATCGATCAGGGATGCTCGACTTTGCCGGCGTAGCGCGGATCCTCGATCGTGCTGAGATACTGCCCCAAGCCCTCGACCGACATGCTCCACTGCCGCTCAGGGTTACCCTGCCTTCCGCATCACCCCGAAGGCTCTTGGAACGGCTCAATCGGCGGGCGACTCGGTCGAGATCAGCGCGCCCGAGATACCGGTCTTCGCCGCTCCTTGAACGCGGCAAGGTCCTTGGTCATGGACGAGAGGCCGCCTTGAGCATCTTCGCCCCGTCCCAAGGACGACGGATGCAATCTGCTGCTCTTTTCGGCCGGTGTCAGCGTGGCCGAACGGATGCTAGCGGACGGTAGCCCCGGCGTACTTGGCCCTCCTCCTGGCAGGCTCCTGCGTCCGGCCCCGGTCACGGCAGCGCCTGGCCCGACGCTGCGCCACCGAGGAACTTGTCCGCGTCCTGCCTGAGCATGAACCGCTCGCTCACGAGCTCGTCCGCTGCCTTCCGCACGGCATCCGAGAAGCCGCCCTCGTCTTTGTAACGCTCCTGCAGCGACCGGCGGGGGTCCCCGTTGGCGGTGCGCTCGGCCGCGTTACGGGCAAACGGGAGGAAGCCGCCATCGAGCCCGCACAGGTCCGGGGCGCGCAGGGCGGAGCGGACGTTCCAGCCCGTATTGGTGCCGAGCGGCACGCGCGTCATCATGGTCTGGATGCCCGCAGTCGCGACCCCGTCGGGACCGGGGCGCGGGACCAGCACGCGGTAGCCCTCGCCGTGAGCAGGGGGCAGCTTGGATTGAACCCCGCCATTCGCGTTGAAACCAGGACCGAAATCGAGCACGTCGAGTTCATTAAGGACGCTCGGCAGCTCGACATGCGGAAGGGCCGGGAACTGCGCGCGATAGTCGGCGAGCGTCACCAGCGTGCCTTGCTCCACACGCGGATAGTTGCTCGGCGGCGGCTGGATGCCGCGGTCGGCCCAATCGTCGATGACGCGGACGAACGAGCGCGACGTCAGGCCCGCGCTCCCTTGATTGTTGCCGACGCCATTTGCCGGATACTGGCACATGTCGAGGGTTCCGGCGGGTGCGAGCAGGCCGGCGCCGGAGATATGGCCAAATCCAGCCTGGAAGTAGAGTCTGACGTTGTCGGGGATGGGCACCGGGTTGCCGCGGCCGTCATGCACGTTCAATGACGCCTTCCATTGCCAGAAGGGAAGCTCCTCGTCGATCTGCACGACCAGCGGATCGGTGGCGGGCCGCTTGAGGATGCCGTCGCGAAGTCCGGTCAGCGGATCGGTGGTGACGGCGAAGGTGAACGGCGCGATGGCGTTCGACGTGTAGTCCTGGTTGGCGTCCTGGCGGGAGTAGAAGGTGGGGTGCGCGAACTGCACGTTGGCGAACAGGCGGTTCGTTCCCGCCGAGTAGATCGTCGCAGCGTCGAAGACACGGCGATGCGCCTCGTCCTCGTTGAAGCCGAGATATAGGAACTCGCGCTGATACATCCCGGTGGAGGAGGTGCCGGACGAGTAGGCCCGGCGGATGACGGTCTCGCGCGGGCTCAGCGCCAGTGGGTTGGGATTCCCGTCGTCGTCCTGCGTCTGGTATCGCAGGAACGAACCGACATCGCGCGTCACTGCATATGCCAACCCCATCACGACCGGGTTCTTGGCGGTGTAGGTCAGCTCGTAGATGCGGGTGGGCGTAAAGCCGTCGAACAGGCAAAGATCGCTCGTCGACGGGACCAGGCTGGCCTGTCCGCTGGGGCACCGTCCGAATGCCCAGCGGTCGGAGGCGACCTGCACCCGCGGCGCGTCCGTCCGGTCGCGAACCGTAAGCGTCGCCTGCGCGGTGTCGGCGCTGACCGGCTCGTACGGGCGCCAGGTCCTCGAGGCCACGAGGTTGCTCGAGCCGTTCTCGTAGACGAGCGGGCGCGTGAACGACGCTTCGCTCGGCTGGTGCTCGATACGCACCCGGCCGGTGATCGGGCTGCCATCCGCCTGCGTTGCCACCGGGAAGTTCGGGACCAGGCGCGCACCCGTGGGGTCCGGCACGGCGTCGGCGTGCCAGCCCGCGTCGACGAAGGCGAACCCCTCCTGCAGGATCGGGTGATCCGCCCCGATGTCTTCCGCCTTCAGCACGGTGCACGGCGTCGGACGGAAGGGGAAGGTGCGAAAGCTGAGCTCGATGCAGTTGCTGCGGTTGTTGATGCCGTACCAGAGCTTCTGGTTGCCGCGCCGGATGTCGACCGGCTTCAACATGAAGAAGGGCGCACTGAACTCGACCATGCCACGCGCGTTCCGCGGCGCCCGATCCAGGTTGACGATCACGGCGTTGAGCGGGTCGGCAGGTTCGACCTGCATGGTGGCAGTCCCGCGCAGCCGTTCGTAGGCGCCGGCCGTGCCCCACTCCGTTCCCGGGGCGAACGGCACGCGTTCCTCGACGGTGAACCGGGTCACGCGCGCCTCGGTGGCCTGGGCAGTCCAGACGAGCGCCAAGGCACCGAGTCCGATGCGTGACCCCAGTGCCGCCAACGCCGAGCCGATGTTCCGCATTCAGTCCCTCCTGTTCGTTTTTGACCCAACCACGGCAGGGCGCGTCACCTCCCGTGTCCGGCGCTGCTTAGATAGAACGGCCGCACGATCGCCTCGGCTTCCATCGTGTCGGCCGAGCCCGAGGCGGCGATCCTGCCGTTGACCAGGACGTAGCTGTAATCCGCCAGTTGCAGCGCCAAACGCGGGTTCTGCTCGACCAGGAGCACGGTCAGCTTCTCGCGCCGGTTCAGTTCGCGCACGATGCGGAAGACCCGTTGGACCAGCTTGGGCGCAAGCCCGGTCGAGGGCTTGTCGAGCAGCAGGACATCCGGTGCGGCCATCAGGGCGCGGCCGACTGCGAGCATCTGCTGTTCCCCGCCCGACAGCGTTCCGGCAAGCTGGCCCCGGCGTTCGGCGAGGCGGGGAAGTAGGTGAACACGAGTGCCTGCCGCCGAGCCTCGTCCACCTTCGAGCCGACCGCGATGGCGCCGAGGCGGAGGTTTTCCGCGACGGTCAGCTCCGGGAAAATCTGCCCGCTCTCGGGGACGTGGCAGACGCCGAGCCGGACGATTTCGCGGGGCGACATGCGCTCGCGCCGCGCGCCGTGATGCTGCCCCGCCGTGGCCTGATCATTCCGGAGATCGCCCGCAACAGCGTGGTCTTCCCGGCGCAGTTGGCCAGGCGACGATCATGCAGTCGATGTTGTGCCGCCACGGACGGGCGACGCCGCTGGGGTGGCTGACGGTCGACACGGCTACGCTGAGGGACCGGCGCAATGACTGATGCTGGCCGCACAACCGGTCTTCAACGAGATGTGCGGTGCAATCTGGGAATGAGGGGAGGCATGAGCGTATGGCCAGCACATCTCCTTTGAGACGCGTGTTTTCGGCTATCTTCAATATTACCTACGCCGCATAGGGCGAGCTGATTTCGCCTTGGCCACCGATGCTCCGGCCATGTTGATGATTAAGTCTGTCAGTGCCTTACTGGTCTGATCCAGGGTCAAGCGGCCCCCGGGTCGGTACCAGACATAGGCCCAGCTCACCATGCCACCGATCGCCAGTGCCGCGATGCGGGTGTCCGGAATGACGAACTCGCCGGCTGCGACACCCTCGTCGAGTAGCTTGGTCAGCTTACGGTCGAAGGTTCGACGCATCTCGCTGATGCGGGTGTAGTCGTCCGGCGCGAGGTTCTTCTCTTCGCGGGTATAGATCGCGATGTAGCGTTGGCTGTTCAGTACGGCGCTGACAAACTGCTGGCCGACCGCCTCGAGCCGCTCGCGCGGCGAACCCGAGATGGTCGTCAGCACCCCGTCGAGCGCCGCGAGCGCGGAGGCGATGCCGCGCGAGCAGATCTCCGCCAGGAGCTCCGCTTTCGAGGCGAAGTGGGCATAGATGAACGGCTTGGTGACGTTCATCCGCTCGGCGATCGCGTCGAGGGAGGTGTTTTCGTAACCCCGCTCATAGAAGAGCTCGGCAGCCACCGCGATGGTCCGCTCGCGCTTGAGAGCGACCACCTCGTCCCTTATGCCGATGATTGGGGCCGTGCTGGCGGAAATCATGCGCAAACTTCTCTGTCCTCAAGTCATAAAGATTTGTAATGATATCGGTTCTTTACGCCCTAGGAAATCAGGTTTCATGCAAAATTACAACCGACGGTAGGATTAGCTACTTGGCCGGTCAGGCCGCGGGCAGCAAGGTGGGCTCCGGAAATTTGGCCCCGGGAGGCGACGGCTCGGGTCAGAAACCGACAAGCGTCTCGACCTCACCCTGGTTCTGGCGCAACTGCTCCGTCGTGCCTGTCCAGACGATCTGCCCGTTCTCGATGACGTACTGCCGGGAGGCCAGGGCCATCGGCACCTTCAGCTTCTGCTCGACCAGGATCACGGCGATCCCCTCCTCCCGCACGGTCCGGATCGCTTCGACCAGGTCGTCCACGATACGGGGCGCCAGTCCCTCGGTCGGCTCGTCGAGGAGCAGGACGCGCGGCCCGGTGAGCAGCCCGCGGGCGATCGCCAGCATCTGCTGCTCGCCGCCGGAAAGCGAGTCGCCCGGGGAACGGCTGCGCTCGGCAAGCCTCGGGAACAGGCGGTAGATGCGCGCGAGCGTCCACACGCTGCCCCGGTGGGCGAAGGTCGCAATTCGAAGGTTCTCCTCCACGCTCAGGTTCGGGAAGATGCGCCGGGTTTCCGGCACGTAGTTGATGCCGCGCCGGCTCAGGCGGTGCGCCGGCGCGTTGGTCACGTCGGCGCCGTCATGGATGAGCTCGCCGGACCGGATCGGCATCAGGCCCGCCATCGCCCGCAGCGCCGTCGTCTTCCCCGCGCCATTCCGCCCGATCAGGGAGACGATCTCCGCGTCGGCGACGGTCAGCGACACCCCGTGCAGCACCTGAGCCTTGCCGAAGAACGCGTCCACCGACCGCAGTTCGAGCATGTCAGCCTTCGCTGCCCAGATAGGCGTCGCGGACGGCCGGGTCGCGGCGTACCTCGTCAGGCGCTCCGCTGGCGACGAGGCGGCCGTTGACCATGACCAGCACGTTCTTGGCCAGGCGCATGACGGCGTTCATGTTGTGCTCGATCAGCAGCACCGTGCGCCCTTCGGAAAGCCGGGCGAGCAGGTCGATCGCCTTCGACAGCCCATGGTGGCCCACGCCCGCCAGCGGCTCGTCCAGCAGCAGCACCTTCGGCGACGTCATCAACGCGAGGCCCAGCTCGAGCGCGCGCTGGTCGCCGTGCGACAGCTTGTCCGCAGCGACGTCCGCATGGCGTTCGAGCCCCACCGTCACGAGCATGTCGCGGGCCCGGTCCGCGAGCGTGCCATAGGCGCTGGCCGGGCGCCACCAGGGCTGGACCGGGAACGCGTTCGCCTGGGCGGCGAGACGGAGGTTCTCGAACACGCTCATTTCGGCGAAGATCTTGGAAATCTGGAAGCTGCGGCCGAGGCCGAGCCGGGCGCGCCGGGCAACGCCGAGCCCGGTCACGTCATGGCCGCCGAGGATCACCGAGCCCAATGTCGGCGCCTTGCCGCCGACGATCACGTTCATCAGCGTGGTCTTGCCGGCGCCGTTCGGGCCGATGATGCCATACAGCTCACCCGCCTCGAAGCCGTAGCTGAAGTCGTCGACGGCGTTGAACCGCCCATAGCTGACCGATATGGACCGGCATTGCAGGGCAGCGCTCATCCGGCGAGCTGCAGGCGCCGCCGGACCGACCGGATCATGCCCATAACGCCGCCCGGCGCGAAGATGGTGACGGCGACGAAGATCAGCCCGAGCACGCCATACCAGCGGTCGGTCAGCCGTTCCAGCTGGTCGCGGAGGACCTCGAACAAGCCGACGCCGAGCACCGGGCCGAGCAGCGTGCCCACGCCGCCGAGGATCGACATGATCAGGACGTCGCCGGAGGTGGTCCAGTTCATGGTTTGCGGGCTGACGTAGAACAGCAGCGAAGCGAGCAGCCCGCCCGCGATGCCGGCGTAGAAGCCGGAGATCGCGAAGATGGCGACCTGGTAGCGGCTGACGCGCCAGCCGAGCTGCTCGATGCGCGGCGCGTTCAGGCGGATGCCCGCGAGCACCTGGCCGAACGGCGAGCTGCGCAGCCGGGCCGCGACGGCGAGGAGCAGGAGGAAGACCGCCGCGTTGTAGTAGAGGAACAAGCGGTCGTCGCTGAAATCGTATCCGAACAGCACGGGGCGGCCGACCCCCGAGATGCCGTCGAAGCCGCCGGTCCACGCCTTCGCGCGGGTGCTGGCGACGATGTAGCAGAGCTGGCCGAAGGCGAGCGTGGTCAGGGCGAAGAACACGCCGGTGAGCCGCAGCGCCACGACCGCCATGACGGTGGCGAGGCCGGACGCGAGCACGCCGCCGGCGAGGAGCGCCGCCTCGAACGGCCAATGCAGGCGCAAGGTGAGGTTGGCCAGCGCGTAGCCGCCCACGCCGAAGAAGGCCGCGTGGCCGAGCGAGAGCAGCCCAGTGACGCCGAACGCCAGGTCGTAGCCCAGCGCGAAGATCGAGTAGACCAGGATCAGGTTGACCAGCAACAGGCGTTCCGAGCCCAATCCCAGCAGAGGCAGGACCAGCAGGACGGCGAGCAAGGCGGCTCCGGCTATGCGCATCAGGCGAGCCGGGTTTGGCGGCCGAACAGCCCTTGCGGCCGGGTCAGCGGCACGAGGATCAGGAGCGAGTAGCTGGCGAAGTCGACCCACTCGGGGGCGAAGCTATAGCCGACCGCCCGCACCAGGCCGAGCAGCAGCGAGGCGGCGACGGCGCCTTTGACGCTGCCGAGCCCGCCGATGATGATGACCACGAAGCAATCGATGATGACGCTGAACCCCATGCCGAGCTCGACGGGGAACAGCGGCGCCGTGACCGTGCCGCCCAGGGCCGCCAGCGCGGTCCCGAACGCGAACACGAAGGTGCGCACGCGGTCCACGTCGATGCCCAGGCCGCGCACCATCTCGGGGTCGCTGCTCGCGGCGCGCACGATCACGCCGATCCGCGTCTTTTCCAGCGCCAGGAACAGCAAGGCGGCGACGGCGGCCCCGAAGCCCACGAGGAACAGCCGGTAGGTCGAGACCGTGGCGCCGAACAGCTGGGTCGGCGCGGCCAGCGAAGCCGGCGCCCCGACCTCCTTGTAGTCCAGGCCCCAGATGGCGCGGACCGCCTCCTCGAGCACGAGGATGACGCCGAAGGTCAGCAGCATCTGGTAGTGGTGCTCGCGGCCATAAACGGGACGCAGCGCCACGCGCTCGACGAACGCGCCGACCAGCCCGCCGATGAGCGGGGCTAGGAGCAGCGCCAGCCAGAAGCTTCCGGTGGCCTCGATCACCTGGAAGCCGAGATAGGCGCCCAGCATGTAGAACGAGCCATGGGCGAAGTTGATCACCCCGAGCATCCCGAAGATCAGCGTCAGCCCGGCCGACAGCAGGAACAGCGACGACGCCAGGCTCAGGCCGATGACGACGATGCTCATGCCCGATCCAAGCTCGCCTCAGGGGCAGGGCTTATAGATCTGGTCGGGCTGCATGACATAGGTGACCTTCATCCCGAACTTGGACAGGTCGGGTGCCGTGTTCTCGACGCCGATGCCGGCCAGGGCGATCTGCCGCGCCTGGTGATCGCACGTGCCCATCGCCTTGCGGCCCTCGATCGAGTCCTCGATCACGCTGCCCGCCATTGCAGTAATCCAGTCCTTCTTGTCCCAGGATCGGGTGTTCTCGACGACGCGCAGCCACCAGCGCATGCCGTCATAGGCGTCGCCGGCGTTGGCGGAGGGATATTCCCCGAAGCGCTTGCGGTAGCGCTCCACGAAGTCGCGGTTGGCCGGGAAGTCCTCGGTCCAGTGGTATCGTATGGTGCTCCCGACGCCCACGCCGGCCGTCCCGACCGCGCGCATGATCACCTCGTCGACGACGCCGCCGCCGAACAGCTTCATCTTGTCCTTCAGCCCGACCTCGGCGCCCTGCTTCAGCAACGTGACTGCGTCGCTGCCTTGGCTGGTCACGAACAGCCCGTCGGCGCCGCTGCGTATGGCCTTGTCGATCAGGATGGAGAAGTCGCGGTTCGGCGTCGGGTGGAACTCCTCGCCGACGATCTGGATGCCGTGCTGCGCCGCATAGCCCTTGAACACGTTCCAGGAGTCCCGCGCGGCGTCGTAGTCGGGGGTGATGCCGAACACGCGGGTCACCTTGTTCTGCTCGGCCAGGCCGGCGGTCGACAGCACGGTGGAGGACACGCTCTTGCCGGTCCGGAACGTCCACTTGAGCCGGCCCGGCGTCGTCAGCGAGTTGTCCGCGGCGAACGTCACCAGCAGCGGCACCTCCCGCTGCTCGGTGACGTTGCTGAGCGCGATGGTGGGCGGCGAGGCGATCTCGCCGAAGATCATGTGCGTGCCCTGCGCGATCCGCTGCGACGCCTTCTGCACGGTGACCTGCGGCTTGCCCTCGCTGTCGTCCCAGGTGATCTCGATCGGCACCCCGTTGAGCTTGCTGCCACGCTCGTCGAGCGCCAGTTCGACGCCGCGGCGCATGTCCGCGCCGATCACGGCAAGCGGACCGGAAAGCCCGATGATGGCGGAAATCTTGAAAGCCGGCGGCGCCTCGGCGGCGGAGGCGCCCGGCGCACTGGCGGCGGAGACGCCCAGCGCACAAGCGGCGGCGAGCATCGCGCTTGCGACGAGCCCTCGTATGGACGGCATGCTCACTCCCTTTCCTGCCGGCTCTCGCGGCGATTGAAGGTAGGTTATTGACTCTCACTGGTAAGTGTCAATACTGGTGAGTTAGGAACGGACCTAAAGGAAGCGGACCTGGCCAGCACGCCAGGCAACTGCTCGGCGCGTCCGGAGGGAGGGTCTTCGATGTCCGATCGCGAAAACGCACGTGGCGCGCAAACGCCCTTAAGGGTGGACGCAGTCATTATCGGCGCCGGGTTCGCCGGGCTGTATGCGCTGCACCGGATGCGGCTGCTCGGGCTGACGGCGATCGTGTTCGAGGCGGGGCGCGACGTTGGCGGGGTCTGGTACTGGAACCGCTATCCAGGCGCGCGCTGCGACGTCGAGAGCATGCAGTATTCCTACTCCTTCTCCCGCGAGCTCGAGCAGGATTGGGAGTGGTCGGAACGCTTCGCCCCGCAGTCCGAAATCCTCGCCTACATCAACCATGTGGCCGAGCGGTTCGACCTCCGTCGCGACATCAGGTTCGAGACCCGTGTGGCGTCGGCGCATTTCGACGACGGGCCAAATCTTTGGCACGTCCGGACGGACCGCGGCGACGAGGTCGACGCCCAATTCTGCATCATGGCGACGGGGTCGCTGTCCGCGGCGCGGGTGCCCGACTTGCCAGGTCTGGAAACGTTCGCCGGACGCAAGTATCACACGGGGGACTGGCCGCACGAGGGGGTGGATTTCCGCGGCCGCCGCGTCGCCGTGATCGGCACCGGGTCCTCGGGAATACAGGCGATCCCGGTGATCGCCGAAGCGGCCGCCCACCTCGTCGTGTTCCAGCGCACCCCGAACTTCGTCATCCCGGCGCGCAACCAGCGGCTGGACGAGCAGGCGGTCCGGTTTTGGAAGGACGACTATCCCACGCACCGCGCCCGCGCCCGCGAGATCGGGACGTTCTACGAGTTTAGCGACAAGGGCGCGCTCGACGTCGACGACGCGGAGCGGCGGAGCGTGTACGAGCGGCGCTGGCAGGAGGGCGGCGTCAACTTCGTCCACTCGTTCAAGGACATCTACCTCGACCAGCGCTCGAACGACACCGCCGCCGAGTTCGTCCGCGCCCGCATACGCGACATGGTCCGCGACCCGGCCACCGCCGAGGCGCTCTCGCCCCGCGACCACCCGCTCGGCAGCAAGCGCATTTGCGTCGGCAGCGGTTACTACGAAACGTTCAACCGCGAGAACGTCACCCTGGTCTCGATCCGCGACGAGCGGATCGAGGCGATCATCCCCACGGGCGTGCGGACCGCGAAGGCCGAGTATCCGGTCGACACCCTGGTGCTGGCCACCGGCTACGACGCGCTGACCGGGGCGCTGCTGCGCATCGACATCAAGGGCCGCGGCGGCCAGGCGCTGCGGGACAAGTGGGCCGAGGGGCCGCGGAACTATCTCGGCCTGATGACGGCCGGGTTCCCGAACATGTTCATCGTCACCGGGCCGGGCAGCCCGTCCGTGCTGGTGAACATGGTGATCGGGATCGAGCAGCACGTCGACTGGATCGCGGACTGCATCGACCAGATCCGGCGCAGCGGCAAGGCGGGGATCGAGGCGACGCCCGAGGCGGAGGACCATTGGGTCCACCACGTGAACGACGAGGCAAATCTGACCCTGTTTCCCAAGGGCGCGTCCTGGTACCTCGGCGCCAACGTCCCGGGCAAGCCGCGCGTCTTCATGCCCTATGTCGGCGGGATCGGACGCTATCGGAAGAAATGCGACGAGGTGGCGGCAAGCGGCTACGAGGGCTTCGCGATGTTCCCAGCCGCTTGATGGACGCGGTCGTCGAGCAGTTCGCGCAGACGCTGGCCGCTGGCCTGAGCATCGGCTGCATCTACGGGCTGTTATGCGTGGGGCTCGCGTTCATCTTCGGCATCATGCGCGTCATCAACTTCGCCCAGGGCGACCTGATGATGGTCGGCATGTACCTGTCGGTCTTCATCGGCAGCGCCCTGCTGCCGGCCGCGGTGTTCGGCGTGGCGGCGCCGTTCGTGGCTGCCCTGCTGGCCGGGCCGGTGCTGTTCTGCGCCGGCTACGCCCTGAACCGCCTCCTGATCTCGCGCACGACCGGGCTGCATGCGGCCGGGACGAGCGAGGCGGAGGCGCACCAAGCCCAGTTGATCCTGACGCTCGGCGTGGCGCTGGTGCTGCAGAACGGGGCGCTGTTCCTGCTCGGCTCCACTCCGGTTTCGGCGCCGACCCCCCTGTCGTCCTCCGCCTGGGAGGTCCCGCTGCTCTACGACGAGTTCAGCGCGGTGTTCCTCAACAAGGCGCGCACGATCGACGCTGGGATCGCGGTCGCGATCGCGCTGGCGCTGTTCTGGTTCGTGCGCAGCACGCGGCTCGGCAAGTCTCTGCGCGCCGCGGCGATGAACCCCGAGGCAGCCCTCTATATGGGCATCGACGTCACCCGCGCGCACCACATCGCCTTCGGGCTGGGCACGGCGATCGCGGGCGTCGCGGGCGGCCTGATCGTCATCTACTACCCGGCGCAGCCCTATGTCGGCGTCGAGTTCATCATCGTCATGTATGCGGGCGTCGTGCTGGGCGGCATGGGCAGCATCGTCGGCGCCTTCTGGGGCGGCATGACCATCGGCCTCGTCCAGCAGCTCGCCACGATCGTGCTGCCGCTCCAATTGCAGAACGCGGCGATCTTCGTGGTGTTCGTGCTGATCCTGCTGTTTCGCCCGCAAGGCCTGTTCGGACGCGACGTGGAGCGGGCATAGGGATGCGGACTTCGCCCGCGCGCGCTCTGCTGGTCATCGCCGCCCTGGTGCTCGGCTGGCTCGGCCTCGGCTTCGTCGTCGAGAATACCTATTATCGGCTGCTGCTGACCCTGGTGCCGATCTGGGCGACCTTCGCGGTCTCGTGGAACATCTTCAGCGGCTATAGCGGGCTGGTCTCGTTCGGCCATGCCGCGTTCTTCGGGATCGGCGCCTACACCGTGACGCTCCTGCTGGTGCATTTCGGTGTCACCCCGTGGCTCGGCCTGCCGATCGCGATCGCGCTCGGGGCCGTCGCGGGCGTCGCGATCGGCTACCCGACCTTCCGGCTGCGCGGCAGCTACTTCGCCCTTGCCATGCTCGCCTACCCACTGGCGCTCGTGTACCTGTTCGACTGGCTCGGCTATCAGGAGGTGACGCTGCCCATCGAGCGGGAAGCGCCGGGCTTCTACATGCAGTATGCCGACCAGCGCATCTACCTCGCCATGGCGCTCGGGCTGCTCGCGATCGCACTACTGATCTCGCTGGCGATCGAGCGGTCGCGGTTCGGGGTTTCGCTGCTGGCGATCAAGCAGAACGAGCTGGCGGCCGAGGCGGCGGGGGTGGACACGCTGCGGTGGAAGCTGCGCGCGATCATGGTGAGCGGCGCGCTGGCGGCGGGGGCCGGCGGGCTCTACGCGGTCATCCTCCTCGTCGTGACCCCGCAAAGCGTGTTCGGACTGGTCGCCTCCGCGCAGGCTATGATCCTGCCTTTGTTCGGCGGCGCGGGCACGCTCTGGGGTCCGGTGATCGGCGCCGCCGTGCTGGTGCCCTTGAGCGAGGTGCTCAACGCCGAACTCGGCGACATCGTGCCCGGCGTGCAGGGCATCGTATACGGGATCGCGATCATCCTGGTCATCCTGCTGGCGCCGGAGGGCATCTATTGGCGCGTGCGCGACATGCTGCCGAGCCGGGCAGTTCCCGCCGCGCCGCCGCCGCGCCGCGTATTTGCCGCCGCTAAGCCGGAGCTGCATCCCGCTCCGGCCGGACCGGCGCTGGAGGTGCGCGGCCTGTCGAAGACCTATGGCGGCCTCAAGGCGGTGCAGGACGTCTCGTTCGACGTGGCCCAGGGCGAAATCCTCGGCGTTATCGGCCCTAACGGGGCGGGCAAGACGACCCTGTTCAACCTGCTGAACGGGCTGGCGCCGCCCAGCGCGGGCCAAGTCCGGTTCGAGGGCCAGGACATCACCGGGCTGAAGCCGAACCGCATCTGCCGCATGGGCGTGGGCCGCACGTTCCAGGTGGTGCGCACCTTCGCGCGTATGTCGGTGATCGAGAACGTGCTGGTCGGCGCCTATGCGGCGCACGACACCGAGGCTGCCGCCTGGGACGGCGCACGGGAGGCCGTCGAGCGCGTCGGGATGCGGGAGGCCGCGTGGCGCCTGGCCGGCGGGCTGACCAACAAGGAGCTGCGCCTGCTCGAGCTGGCCCGCGCCCTGGCCGGGCGGCCGAAGCTCGTCCTGATGGACGAACCGCTGGCCGGGCTCGGCGCGAGCGAGACCGAGGAGATCATCGCCCTCATACGCGCCCTGCCCGCCTCGGGCGTCACCGTCGTCATCATCGAGCACACGATGCATGCGATGGTGAACACGGTGAACCGGTTCGTGGTGCTCGACCACGGCCAGCTGCTGACCGAGGGCGCGCCGGCCGACGTGACTAAGGACCCGCGCGTGATCGAGGCCTATCTCGGCCGGAAATGGGCGGCATCCTATGCTGCGCATTGAGGGCGTCAGCGCCGCCTATGGCGGGCTCCGGGCGCTGGCCGACGTGTCGCTCGAAGTGGCCGCGGGGCAGTTCGTGGCCGTGGTCGGCCCGAACGGCGCCGGCAAGACCACTCTGTTCAAGGCAATCTCCGGCATCATCGCGCCGACCGCCGGGCGAATTTTGTTCGAGGGCCGCGACCTCGGCGCGCTCGGCCCAGCGGAGCGGCCCCATCTCGGCATCGCGCACGTGCCCGATGGCCGCAAGGTGTTCGGCGCGATGACGGTCCTCGAGAACCTCGAGATGGGCGCGACCACCAAGGCCGGCCAGGCGCAATGGGGCGCCAACCTCGACCTCATCTATGCGTTGTTCCCCGTGCTCGCCGAACGCCGCGGCCAATACGCCGGCACCCTCTCCGGCGGGCAGCAGCAGATGCTGGCGATCGGGCGCGGGCTGGCCTCCTCGCCCAAGCTGCTCATGCTGGACGAGCCGTCGATGGGCCTGGCGCCCGTGGTCACCGACGCGATCTTCGAGCGCATCCAGCAACTGCATCGCGAGCACGGGCTGACGATCCTGCTCGTCGAGCAGCGCGTGGCCGAAGCGATCGAGCACTGCGACTATGGCTACGTGCTCGAAACCGGCCGGGTCGCGCTCAGCGGCACGGTGCAGCAGCTATCCGCCGATGACCGGGTGCGGCAAGCGTATCTCGGGATGTGAGCGGCAACATCGGAAGGGACGTCCATGAAACGCAGAGAGTTCATCGCATCCGTGGCCGCGGGGGCCGTGGGGGCCGCGGCGGCCGCAACGGGGCCGGCCCTGGCCCAGGCTGCCGAGGTCAAGGTGGCGCTCATCACGCCCTTGAGCGGCGCCTGGGCGCGCTCGGGCGACCTGGCGCGCAAGGGGGCCGAGCTTGCGATTGACGACATCAACGCGGCCGGCGGCATCAAGGCGCTCGGCGGCGCGAAGATGCGGGTCATCGTGGCGGATACCGGCGAAAGCCCCGAGAAGGCCAAGAGCGCCGCCCAGCGCCTGCTCTCGCAGGAGCCGGACCTGGCCGGCGGCGCCGGGTCCGAGATCAGCTCGTTCACCCTCGCGGTCACCGAGGTCACCGAGCGGGCGGAGCTGCCCTGGCTCACGCTGGCCTACTCCGACCTGCTGACCAATCGCGGCTTCAAGTACATGTTCCAAACCTCGCCCACGGCCGACCAGCAGGCGGCGGCGGCGATGCAGACGATCCTGGACCTGGCGCAGGCGGCCACCGGGACGAAGCCCAAGAAGCTCGCGATCGTCATGGACAACACGCCGTCGCCGGCCAGCTTCTCCAAGGAGATGCGCGGTCCCGCGCTCGAGAAATATGGCCTGGCCCTGGTCGCCGACCAGATCTACACGCCGCCGCTCTCGGACGCCGCGCCGATCGCCCAACGCATCCGCGCCGCCCGGCCCGACCTGCTGCTGTTCTTGCCGACCGCCACGCCGGACATCAAGCTGATTATGGAGAAGCTGTCGGAGGTCGGCCTGGGCGGGCGGCGGCTGCCGGTGATCTCGAACGGCGCGCCGATCGGCTCGCCCGACCTGCTCAAGCTGGCGGGCAAGGAGATCATGGAAGGGACGATGTTCATCATCGCCAACTGGGGCGCGAAGGGCCTCGAGGACCTCACCAAGCGGTTCAAGGCGAAGCCCGGCGAACCCTGGATCACGCAGGACAGCATCTCGAACTACGGGCACATGTGGGTGCTGAAGGAGGCCGTCGAGATGGCCGGCTCGGCGGACCGGCGCAAGGTCAACGCAGCGCTGCATTCTATGGACCTGACCACCGGACCCGGCGCCGGCACCTTCCCCGGCGGACGCGTCAGGTTCGACGAGAATGGCCGCCGGGTGGGCGCGCCGCTGGTGATCGTGCAGTGGCAGAACGGAGAGCCGGTCACGGTCTATCCGCCCGGGGCCGCGTTCTCGAAGCCGGTCTGGCCGAAGCAGTAGCTTGGAACGCGCTGAGGTGAGCAGAAGCGGGTTCGGCTTACCTCAGCCTGAAGCGCAGGGCCTGAAGCGGGGCAGCGTGGCCTGCGGGGTCACGTCGTCGAACACCACCTCGACTGGGAGGCCGACCCGCAGCGCCTCGTTCGGGGCCTCGACGAGGTTGGCGGTGAGCCGCACGCCCTCCTCCAACTCGACCTGAATTGCGTTGTAGGGAATGTCGGCCGCGAAGGCGGGCAGCCAGGCCTTCCGGACGACGACCCAGGACGAGACCGTGCCCCGGCCGCTCGCCTGCTTCCAGCCGGGCGCGTCGCCGAAGCAATAGGGGCAGACTGGCCCCGGCGGCCAATGCGGCCGGTCGCACTGCTGGCACCAGGGCAGCATAATCCGGTGCTGCCGGCAGCCCTCCCAGAACGGGGTGTTGTCCGGGGTAAGGCGCGGCAGCGGCTTCTGTCTCGCGGATTGGTCCATGTCGCCTCTCAACGCCGCAGGATCACGGAATCGCCCCAGCACGTGCCCCATTGCAGGACCTCCGCATCCGGGATTTGGCGCGGCCCCGCCTCTCCGCGCAACTGCCGCACCATCTCGCAGATCGAGTTCCAGCCGCAGACATGCGCCTCCGAGAGCAGGCCGCCGGACGTGTTCACGGGCAGCTCGCCGCCCAGCTCGATGCGGCCATCCTGGACCCAGGCGGCGGCCTCGCCGGGGCCGCAGAATCCGAACCGCTCCAGCGCGAACAGCACGAGCGGCGAGAACGCGTCGTAGGTGTAGAGGCCCTGGATCGCGTCGCGGCCGATCCCCGCCCGGCGATACACCGCGAGGTCGCGTTCGCGGGGCGTCGCGTCGTCCGTAGGCTGCTGGTTGATGCCGAGGCCCGGCGGCGCGAAGATGAACTCGCTCCGCCCGGACCGCAGCCCCTGCATCCCGGAGATATACACCGGCCGGTTCGGCATCGAACGTGCCCGCTCGGCGCTGGCCAGCAGCACGACCGCGGCCCCGTCGGTGATCAGGCTGCAATCGAACAGGTGCAGCGGATCCACGACCAGGCGCGAGGACTGATGGTCCTCGAGGGTGAGCGGCTGCTTCATCACCGCATAGGGGCTGAGCAGCGCGTGGCGGCGCAACGCCACCGGCACCGCGCCGAGCTGTGCCGAGGTGGCGCCGTATCGCGCCATGTAGCGCTGCATCGCGAAGGCCGCGCCCACGGCCGGCGAGGTCAGGCCATAGACCGGGTTCTCGCCGTGGGTCGCGCCCTGCTCGCGCATGCCCTCGGGATCGCCGGGCCCACCGAGGATGCTGAGCTCGCGGGTGAAGCTGATGGCGGTGATGCAGGCCACGACCTCGGCCATGCCGCAGGCGATCGCCATGGCCGCGTGCTGCAGCGTGCTGGTGACGAAGCGGCCGTGGGTCCAGCTTTGATGGACGTAGTCGACCTCGAGCCCATAAACGTCGGCCATCCGGTCGTAGTCGCCGCCGAGCGGCCAGCCCATGTGCAAGGCCAGCCCGTCGATGTCGCTGCGATCGAGCTGCGCGTCTTCGAGCGCGGAGCGCAGGGCCTTGGCGCCGAGCCCGAGCTGGCTCACCGGCAGATAGCGGCCGAATTCGCTCTGGCCGATGCCCACGATGGCGACGCCGCCGTTCAACTGCAATGCAGCCGCTCCTGCGCTGAGTTCAACTCTGGATGCGACTCTAGGGTCACGCGCCGGCCAGCGGGCATCCGAACAGGGACGGCGGCGGATAGGCCCCGGGGCTCGGTATCGTGCTGATCCGCTTGAACGCGTCCCATTTGTACTCGGACGCGCTGCGGGCTTTCACTTCCCATAGATACATGGTGTGCGGCACGCAGCCGTTCGGCAAGATGCGGACGTTCTCGTTGTAGACGTCGTTGACCGGCAGCTCGCGCATCTTGGCCGCGACCGCGTCGCCGTCCAGCGTGCCGGCCTCCTTGGCCGATTTCAGCCAATGCGTGACGGCCGCATAGGCGCCGGCGTTATACTCGTTGGGCGGCTTGCCCATCTTGGCCGCATAGCGCTCGCCCCAGACGCGCGTCTTCGGCGACAGCGCCCAATAGAACGAGTTGGTGAGCACCAGGCCCTCGCACACGTCCTGTCCCAGCGAGAGCACGTCGGAGACGATCATCAGCAGGGTCGCGAGCCGCTGCCCGCGCTTGGCCACCCCGAACTCGGCGGCCTGCTTGATGCAGTTCTGCAGGTCGGCGCCGGCATTGGCCAGCCCGATCACCTTGGCGCCCGACGCCTGCGCCTGGAGGAAGTACTGCGAGAAATCGGCGGTCCCGAGCGGGGCGCGGACGCTGCCGAGCACGCGACCGCCGGCCTGCTTGATGAACTCCTCCGTATCGCGCTGCAGCGAATAGCCGAACTCGTAATCCGCGGTGATGAAGAACCAGGTGTCGCCCCCGGCCTTGACCAGCTCGCTGCCGACGCCCTTGGCCAGCGCATAGGTGCTGGCGGCGAACTGGAACCCGTAGGGCGAGCATTGCTTGCCGATCAGCGCGGTCGAGGTGGGCGTGCTCATCAGGTAGATCTTCTTGCGCTGGCGCGCGACCTCCTGGATCGCCAGCCCGGCCGAGGAGCCGCCGCCATCCGCCAGCACGTCCACCCCGCGGTCGTCGAGCCATTCGCGGGCCAAGGCGCTGGCGATGTCGGCCTTGTTCTGGTCGTCCGCCTGCATGACCTGCAGCGGCCGCCCGAGCAGTGCGCCGCCGAAATCCTCCACGGCCATCTCGGCTGCATAACGGTTGCCGGGTCCGCCGACGTCGCGATAGGGGCCGCCGACGTCGCTCAACAGCCCGATCTTGACCGGTGCCGAGCTCGTCTGCGCCCGGATGATGCCGGGACGGGCCAGCGGCAGCGCTGCGAGCGTGCCGAGTGCGGCCCGGCGGCTGAACGTGGTCATGGTCGTATCCCCCTGCCCTTCTGGGCTATCGTTGCGAAAGTCGAGTTCAGTCGAGCCGGTAGAACCGGGCTGCCGTGTCGTGGAACAGCGCGCGCTTCTCGTCGGCCGAAGCGCCTTCCGCGATGCGCTTGAAGGCGTTCCATAGCGCGACATAGCTGCACATGGCCTTGTCGACAGGGAAGTTGCTCTCGAACATGCAGCGGTCCGGGCCGAAGGCGGCGATGCACGTCTCGATATAGGGACGCCAGGCGGCCGCCAGTTCCGCGGAAGCGGGCGGACGCGGGCGCTCGTGATAGCCGAAGCCTGCGACCAGCATTGCCAGGCCGCCCAGCTTCACCGAAGCGTTCGGGCAACCTGCAAGCTCCTGGACCGCGCTGCGCCAAGTGCCGAACACCTCGTCCCGCCGGCCCTGATACGGGCCGATCCCGAGTGGGCCACCCACATGGTCCAGCACGACCGGCGTGCCCGGGAAGTCCCGCGCCAGCCGGGTCAGCTCGGGAATTTGCGTGTGATACAGCCAGGCGTCGAAGCTGAGCCCGAAGCCTGCGAGCCGCGCGAACCCGGCCCGGAACGGCGCGGTCCCCATCATTCCCGCCGGGGGCGGGGGCGCGATGCCGGCCCGGAAGCCCTCGTCCCGCGCGGTCAGGTGACGGATGCCGCGGAAACGCCCGCCAGCCGCGGCCAGATGTGCCTCTAACACCGCGTCCACCCCGTCCGCGAGGGTAAGGTCGGCGTGCCCGACGATGCCGGCGCAGACGCGGGTCTTGCTGCCGCGCCGCGCCGCCTCGTCGGCGATGCCGGCCACGAACTCGGTCTCGCCGACCGGCCGCAGCGCTTCCGGCCCATCGGTCCGGTAGGCCCATGCGCACTGGGCGAACACGGTCGCGACGATGTTGTGGCCGCTGCCGGTATCGGCGAGCAGCTCATCCAGGAAATAGCCCTGCCCGTCCCGCTCCCACAGATGGTGATGCGGGTCGACGATGGGCAGCGCGGGCTCGAGGATTGCCTCCGCTTCCTCCAAGGCGAGCCAGTCCTGCCTTGGGGACGGATGCTGGAAGGTTGGGATCGCCGGGGCGGCCGGCACGGCTCAGGCCGCGACGACGGGTTCGGTGCCGACGATCGTCGTGCGGTGCATGACCCGGCGCTCGCGCGGGTCGAACGGCGTCACCGCATGCATGGTGCAGCGGTTGTCCCACATGACGATGTCGTCGGTCTCCCAGCGATGCGAGTAGACGAACTGCTTCTGCCCGGCGAAGGCGGCGAGCTCGTCGATCAGCGCCTTCGCCGCCGCCGGGTCCATGCCTTCGATCTCGTCGTTGTAGATGGGGCTGATATAGAGCGACTTGCGGCCGGTCACGGGATGGCGGCGGACCATGGGCTGCCAGATCGCGGGCACCTTGGCCTTCTCCTCCTCCGTCATCTCCTTGAGCTTGGTCAGCGTGTGCAGGTTGCCGAAGTTGTGGCGCGCCTTGCGGCCCTCGACCTGCTGGCGCAGCCGCTCCGGAAGCTCGTCATAGACCATATACATGTTGGTGAACTGCGTTTCGCCCCCGGTGCGGCTGACCTCGATCCCGTGCAGCAGCGCGCCGGTGCAGGGGACCTGCAGATACGAGCTGTCGGTGTGCCAGAACTGGGCCAGCGCCACCTGCTTGGCCACGGGGTGGTCGGGCGGCATCAGCACGCCCGCGTCGTCCACGTTGGAGACGCGGAAGATCTCGGGGACGCTCGCCGACTTGATGATGTTCTGGTGGAAGATCTCGGGCTCCCCGAGCAGGCGGGTGAAGGCGACGTGCTCCTCGTCGGTCACGTGCTGCCCTGGGAACACGAGCACGAGGTGCTCCATCCAAAGGTCGTGCACCTCCTTCAACACGTCGGCGGGAGCGTTGCGCATGTCGACGCCGCGCACCTCGGCGCCGAGCGCTGGGTGCAGCTTGCGAACCGACAGGCTCGAACGGATGGTCTCGGCGGTGGCGGACATGTTTTTCCCTCCTCGGTTTCTTGAATTGCCGGTTATCCCGGCTGCTCGGTGAATTCGAACCCCATCGCGCGCGCGTGGTAGAACAGGCCGCCGTCCTGCACGATCAGGAACATGGCCTGTTCGTTGCCTGCATTGTGGTGGGAGTGGACCGACACGGGCGGCGTGATGCTGGTCGCCCATTGCGCCCAGTCCTTGCGCTTGCCGTCCATCACCGAATAGCAGCGGTCCCCGCGGATGATCAGGCTGACGGCCACCGCGTTGTGCCGGTGCGGACGCTGCGTGACCCCGCCCGGCAACGAGTTCATGGCGAGCGTCAGGGTGGGCAGGATGTTGCGCGTGGCCTCCTGCCCTTCGGAGGAGAAGATCAGCGCGGAGCCGGCGATCCCCTCGTCGCGGCCGACCTGGTAGATCAGCTCGATCTGGCGCTCGATCTCATCGGCGCGGAAATGGACGATCTCGGTGGGCGCCGCGCCGGGCGCAGGCGGGCGCAGGCGCTCGAAGGCGAGCTGGGGCTCGTTGGTGACCATCCAGAGCACGGCGTCCTCGTTCGCGGCGGCATGCGTGAAGGGTTGTCCGCCGGGCAGGATGAAGAGGTCGCCCTTTTGCCACTCGACGGTGGCGCCGGCGCCGTCCGTGGTTCCGTGCCCGGCGATCACGTAGCAGATCACGCCGCTGGCCACGAAATCGGTTTCCAGCGTCTCGCCTGCCCTGATCCGCGCGTAGCGCGCCAGCACGAGCGGGCTGGTGGCTGGGAAGCCGCAGGCGAGCGCGTCCGAAAGGTCGCAGGCGATCAGCCCCGTGGGCGTCGCCGGATCGAGCGCCTGCAAGGGCTCCGCGGTGAAGATGTGGTCGGGCACTGGCGGCAGCTTCACGTTGAAGGCGTTGCCGGTGTTGAAGAACCGGCCGCGCGCCTCGGCCGGGCTGCCCGGCTTGCTCGGCGGCTGCGCCGGCATGTCGGCGATGCTTCGTGGGCGGCTCGTGTCGAGCATGATGTCCCCCTCATTTTGCGGCGCCCTCAGCGCCTGGTCGTTCGGACGGTCCTCGGCAGGCGAGATTGAAGCCCTTGTAACCGTCGCCTGCAACATCGTCGCAAATGCGCGTATCGTTCCCATCCTGTGGCCCGCCATGACATTTGGCTTGACGAACGGGTGAGACGGAAAACATACTGGTTAGTAGAAACATCTGTCTAGAAGAATCTTGGCAGCACGAAATCCAGGGGCGCAAGCCGCCGGAGCGGGGAGGATGCGGTGCGGCACGGTCGCGGCAGCAAAGGCGGGGTATCGTGCCGCCATAGGCCCGGCACGCAGTCGCGAGCCTGACGGAGCAGCTTCGAAACGATGCTCGACCTGATCCTCGCCCAGGCGGCCAACGGGCTGGTGCTCGGCTTCCTCTACGTGCTGCTCGCGGTCGGCCTGTCGGTCATCTTCGGGCTGCTGGGGATCGTGAACTTCGCCCATGGCGCCTTCTTCGCGCTCGGCGCCTATTTCGCGGTCACGTTCCAAGGGCTGTTCGGCTGGCCCGGCGTGCTGCTGGCGCCGTTCGCGGTGGGCTTGGTCGGGATGGCGACCGAGGTGACGCTCATCCGCAGGCTGTATGGGCGCGAGCCGCTGATGGTCATCGTGCTGACCTTCGCGCTCGCCTTGTTCATCGAGGCGGTGATCCGGGTCGTCTGGGGCGCCGGCAGCCATCCGTTCGCGGTACCCCCGTTCCTGCAGGGCTTCGTCGAATACGGCCCGATCCTGATGACGCGCTACCGCGTCGCGGTCGCCGGCACGACGGTGGCGCTGCTGGTCCTGCTCTGGCTGCTGCTGGTCCACACGCCGTTCGGGCGCATCCTGCGCGCCGGCAGCCGCGACCCGGAGATGGTCGGCCTGCTCGGGATCGACTTCCCCCGGGTGCTGACGGGCGCATTCGGGCTGGGATGCCTGCTGGCCGGCACGGCGGGCGTGCTCGCCGCCCCGCTCTGGAGCGTCACCCCCTCGATGGCGGCGGGCGCGATCATGCCGGCCTTCGTCATCGTCACGATCGGCGGCCTCGGCTCCTATGCCGGCGCGATCGTCGCCGGGCTGCTGGTTGGGCTCGTGACCGGGCTCACGGTGCAATTCTGGCCCGAGGCGTCCTCGGCCTCGATGTATGTGCTCATGGCGGCCGTGCTGCTGGTCCGCCCGCGCGGGCTGCTGGGCGAGCGCTGGGAGCGCTTCGAATGACCCGGCCGTGGTGCAACCCGGCCTTGCTGTGCGCCGGCGCGCTCGCGGCGATGACCGTGGCCGCGTTCCTGACCGGCACGCCCGTGTCGCGCATCACGCAGATCGCGATCTATGCGCTGTATGGCGCGGGGGTGAACCTGCTTATCGCCTATACCGGCTTGGTGCCGTTCGGCGCGTCCGTCTTCTTCGGCTGCGGTTCCTATGCCGCCGCGCTGGCGATGCAGCATTTGGCCGGCAACGAGGCCGCCGGGCTGCTCGTGGCGGTCGCCTACTCGCTCGTGTCGGCGTTGCTGCTCGGCCTGGTGATCCTGCGCCGGCGCGGGCTGTATTTTTCCCTGCTGACGCTCGCGGCCTCGCAGATCGCGTTCGAGATCGTGTTCCGCTGGACGGAGCTGACCGGCGGCGAGAACGGCCTGCAGAGCCTGCCGCGCCCCTTGATGCCCAGCGCGCTCGCGTTCCATGCGTTCGCCTGCGCGGTCGTCGTCGCAGTCTTGGCGCTGCTCTGGCGGCTGGTCCATTCCCCGGTCGGCCGGTCGCTCCAGGCCGTGCGCGACAACGAGCAGCGCATGGCCAGCCTCGGCTACGACACCCGGCGGCTCAAGCTGTTCGCGTTCACCGCGGCGGGCGTCGTCGTGGGCCTGGCGGGCGGGCTGTTGGCCGTCCTGCTGCAGGGCGCCTATCCCAACAACCTGAGCTGGCAGCACGCGGGCGACGCCCTGCTGATGGTCGTGCTGGGCGGCGTGAACCACGCGCTGGGGCCGCTTTGGGGCGCCGCCTCGTTCATCATGCTCGAAGACTGGCTGAGCGCGCTGCTGGAGAACTGGTGGCTGGCCTTCGCGCCCATCATCATCGCGTTCGCCCTGCTGGCGCCGGAGGGCCTGCACGGGCTGATGCGGCGGATTACGGGCCGGACCGGCTGGACCCTGGTGCGCGACACGATCCCGCCGAGGCCGGCAACGATCCGCCCGCTCCAGGCCGGAGGCAGGCGGCTCGACCCACTGCTGCCGATCCTGACCGTCAGCGGGCTCTCCCGGCGGTTCGGCTCGCTGCACGTGGCCCGCGAGATCAACCTCAACGTGCTGCCCTATGGGCTGCACAGCCTCATCGGACCGAATGGCGCGGGCAAGACCACGTTCTTCAACATGCTCACCGGCCTGCTGCCGCCCGACGCCGGGACGATCCGCTTTTTCGGCACGAACATGACGCGCATGGCGGTGCATCGCCGCATCCGCCTCGGCCTCGGCCGCTCGTTCCAGATCGTCAGCGTGTTCGCGAACCTTTCCGCGTTCGAGAACGTCCGCGTGGCGGCCCAGGCGCGGAGCGCGCATCGTCATTCCCCGTGGCGCGACGCGCACGGGATCAACGAGCTCAACGAGCAGACCTGGTCGCTGCTCGCCGCGGTCGGGCTGCAGGACCGCGCCGCCGAGACCTGCCGCAACCTGTCCCACGGCGAGCAGCGCCTGCTGGAGATCGCGGTCACGCTTGCGACGGATGCGGGGCTGCTGTTGCTGGACGAGCCGCTGGCCGGGCTTGCGGAAGCGGACCGCGTCGTCGTGTCGCGCCTTATCCGGCAACTGGCCGACGATCGTGCCGTGCTGCTGGTCGAGCACGACCTGGACCGGGTCGTCTCGTTGTCCGACCGGATCACGGTGCTGCACCAGGGCCGGCTGATCGCCGACGGCCCCCCGGCCGAGGTCGTGTCCCGGCCGGAGGTGATCGCCGCCTATCTCGGCGCCTCCGCCGTGCATCGTGCGCCGCCGGGCGCCAGGCCGCTGGCGGCACCGGGCGCGCCATTGCTGCGGCTGGAAGGCGTGGTCGCGGGCTATAACGGCAGCCGCATCCTCGACGGCGTCGATTTCGAGGTCCGGCCGGGCGAGGCCGTCGCCCTGCTGGGCCGCAACGGCGCCGGCAAGACCACCCTGCTGCGCGCGGTCACCGGCACGGCCGAGGTAACCAGCGGACGCATCCTGCTGGACGGCGCCGCCATCACGGGCCAGCCGGCCTTCGCCATCAACCAGCGCGGCGTCGCCCTCGTTCCCGAGGGCCGCCGGCTGTTCCCGAACCTTTCCGTGCTCGACAACCTCCGCCTCGCGGCGCGACCCGGCGGCGCCACGATCGACGAGGTTTATGCCCTGTTCCCCCGCCTGCGCGAGCGCCAGTCCGTGCTGGCCGAGAGCCTGTCGGGCGGGGAGCGGCAGATGGGCGCGATCGCGCGCGCGCTCATGGCGCCGAGCCGGCTGCTGCTGCTGGACGAGCCGTTCGAGGGCCTCGCGCCGTCCGTCGTCGCGCAGCTGATCGAAGCCTTGCTGAAGCTGCGCGAGCGCATGGCGATCCTGCTGGTCGAGCACCACGCGGAAACCGTGCTGCCCTTGGTGGACCGCGCCTACGTCCTGGTGAACGGCCGTGTGGCCTTCGAGGGCAGCAGCGCAGCACTCGCCGCCGACCACGGGCTGCAGGCGCGGCTGCTCGGCGTGGTCGAGGCGGAACACCTGCCGGCGGAAGCCGCACTATAACCGGGTAGGCTCTTATTGGGTTCCGGGGTGGTGAGGCCAAGACCGGGAAGTAGGGCTGGGGGCCTCTGGTGCATGAGCAAAAGCGGGAGTAGGTGGCCTGCTCGCGCGAGGAGCTTCTGTCATG
>JAABUY010000659.1_pt1 | contig 57170 bp, 29 predicted proteins | sample 5560271 | NCBI WGS metagenome assembly JAABUY01 (sample SAMN10711886, study PRJNA513374) | rock metagenome | isolation source: Antarctica rocks | place: Antarctica: Victoria Land, University Valley | reverse complement strand
CACGCCGGCGGAGCGCCTGCGGGGCGGGACTAAGGTTTTCCATTTGGGTTTTTCCTTTGCAAAGGCGCTTCGCCCTCATAGACCTAGATAGGGACTGAATAGGGAGTTAATAGAACAAATAATATTTATCTATTCACAAAACAATGACAGTCTCATCAGTCTTAAGTTGTGTCTCTTTTTTCTAAAGCTTTTATAGATCTTTCTTAATGTCTAAATTGTTTTAAACATTAATGACATTACAGATCATAACATACTTAACTAATAGCATTTAAAGCAGTATCTAAAATTGTCATTCTGATTTAAACAACTCAGTCATATTAAACTGAGTTGTAGCAATCTTTCTGCTGAATTTACTTAAATAAATTCATACTTCTTTAATAAATACATTCTCTGACATTCTATATTTAATAAACTCTGTCAGATATTGTCTCTCAGTCATCTGCAGCTTCTTTTTATACTTAAACTTTAGCATATTTTAAACATTCTTTATACTGATTTTATTCATTAGATATTCTTGATCATCTATGTTTATGTAGATAATAAATTAATATAAAATCTTTATGTCAATTTTCTAATTTTTAAAGCTGAGACTGCTGAGAAAAAATGAGTCTGAGAATTTACTGATCAGTATGTTAATTATTAAGACTTCAACAACATTTTATAGATCTTCTTTTATCAATCATTTTCTTATAAGAGTAAATCATTGATTGCAGTTCTTGCAAGTAAGAATTGAGATGAATTGTTACTTTATAAAGAAGTTGTTGAAGTTCATAATGATGATAGTTGATACATAGTATAAGAAGTGAATAAAGTAAAATAACAATGTATACATTGAAGATAATATAAGTAAAATAAATAAAAAGTTTTTGTGTCTCTTATTTTGTAAGATAATAATGCTTATTCATCTCAATAACTCATACTAAACTGCTGAAAAACAGTACTTTCTGAATAACTGTAAATGCTGATTTTTGCTGAAATCAATTCTCTGTAAATCTTCTAAATTAAACATACTCAGCTACTGCAAAACAGTGCTTTCTGAGTAACTGTGAATGTTGATTTTTGTTAAAATTGATTCTTTGTAAATCTTTTAAGTTAAACATACTCAGCTGTCACAGAATGCTGATTCTGCTAAAGCTAAATTTATCATGAATCTTAATAATTAGTAATACTGCTAAAGCTGAATTAACTGTGAACCTTAATAGCTGATATACACAGCTGTTGTCAATGTGCTGATTCTGTTAAAACTGAATTTATCATGAATCTTAATAATTAGTGATACTGCTAGAGTCAAATTGACTGTGAATCTCAATAGTTAACATACTTAGCTGTTGTTAGTGTGCTGATTCTGCTAAAGCTGAATTTATTACAAATCTTTTATGAATCTTAAAAGTCAGCATACTCAGCTATCATCACATTAAAAGTATGCACTTTCTCTGAGAAGCTTCTTGCTAACTTAAGTTCATAATCTGTTAAAAGAAATGAATACTCATGCTATACTATACTGTCTAGTGAAACTTCTAAATCATGTTGTCTATGAGCATATCTTGATTGAGAGAGTTACAGAAAAAGTAAAAAGAATGTTGACTGCAGTCAACATAAGTAAAGTCTTTATTCAGTCTCTGATGCTAGTTCTATCTCACTTCATAGAAGCAGCTAGAACACCACTTCTCAACATAAATTAACTTTAAAATATTTATTTATATTTATATTTCTCAATATCTGCTCAAGTCAGACTCAATCTTATACATATTGATATAATTATATACTCAGTCTTAGTAATTAAAATAATAATAAACTTTTATTTTTAACTTATTCACAACACTGTTAGATATAGTGCCTAGACTTAAGTACTCAGAGCATAGAGAGTGACTTAGTAAGACTGCTTAAATAAGATATACTAAATCTTTTTTGTATAAATTAATGTATTCTTTATAGTTTGCAGAGTTTGCATTGCACATATTTGTGTTGTGTACATTCACTATTATATGCTTAGATACTTACTTTAGTCATAATTATTTATTAGATTATGAGTTCAACAAGTATAATTGTATAAGCAATAAAGTTTTCATAAAATTGTATAAAAAAAGCAAAAAAAACTGTTCAGATTTAATTGCTTTAAATTAAGATGTTTAACAATAAATTCAATATTATTTGAAGAGAGAAGAAATTGAAGAGAGTAAAGAACTGAATAAGATGATTTAACATAATAATGTTTACACTTAAAAAGAAAGACTTTTGAGACATTGTTATGAGTAATTATATAAATGAGAATATTGCTGCTTAAATAGCTAATTATAAGTAAGATGTAGCTGAAGTGATTAAGATCATTAAAAATGAAATTATTAACAATTTATTTAAGAATGTAAAGAACACTGATGAACTCTCAGTAATATAAGAATGACTTTGTACAATCTGTATACAAATAAAACAAGATGTTGTCTATACAGAACTATACTTTTTATTATTATATTTATTTATGATTAAAGCTCTAAATCATAAGAAGTTAATTAATATATATTTTGATGAGATAAACAGCTTAATTAAAAAGATTAAAGCAGCTATATCTGTTGAATAAAATATATAAGATGACATAGCTCTGATAACAGTACTTGAAGAACTGTTAAAGAAATATAATTTATAGAAGAATTACTTATTAAATCAGAAAGAAATAACAATAATAAATACTCAATAGAGCTTATTCTCTGAAGAAGTATAAATTAAAGCAGACAGAAAAGTTAATGTTAAGTTAGATTGAATTCTTATTATATAAGAATATAAATGACTGTTATAAGAACTTAACTGCTATAACTGCAGAGAATTAGAGCATATAGCTTGCAACTACATTAAATTGAAGTGTTGTATGAATGATTTAACAAAGTAATGAGACACTGTTAGCTATGACACAGATTAAAAGTCAAAGCATAGAGTGCAGAAGATGATTAAGTACAATAATAATGAAGACAGTGATTTAAAGCTGTTAATATAAAGCAAGAAATATCTTAACATACTGCTCAGTACTTAAAGCAATTTGTATAACTAATATATTGATTTTGAAGTATTCACTTACATCATTAATCATTAAGATCTCTTCACTATTATTAGTTCATATTATAAGAAGTTTAAAGTCATAAATGAAGAGATGATGACAGCAACAGAGTAAAAAGATGTAAAGATTTATATAAAGACAAAAAATCTTCTATTATAAGATGTTGTTCTTGTTTCTAAGTGCACATCAAATCTTATATTACTCAGACAGTTGTGATGAAATGATGTTATCTATTAAGATAAAGATAGTAAGATGATACTTATAAGAGATGAACACACTATCATCAATACAAAGTGCATTGAAAATCTGTTCATTCTTAATATAGTGAAAAGAAATGTCATTATGACTGTATGAAACACATTAGAGCAAAAATAACAACAAGATTAATTTAACTTTTTATGTATATCTATTAAGAAACTACAACTTTAACACTGTTGACTTGTACATTTAAGTGTTGTATAAATTAAACATATCAGTTAGATAATTACTGAACTTAATTTATTGTCTATAACTGAAAGTGACAATAATGTTAATAATATAGCAAGTAACAATGATGATGTGAAGCTAAATAAAGATGATAAGACACTTAGACAATAAGATTCTTAATTAAGAGTTTTATATAAATATAGACAGTTCAGTGAAGTCTATGAACTCTGTGTAGTCAGTAAATAGATAAAGATCATAGATCATTATACATCATAAGTAAATATAAGTCATCATTAAATAATTGAAATACATACATGTCAATCTTTAAGAACTACATGATTTATCATCTTTTGTAGACAGTTTATACACTGCAATATTAATTAATAACTATATGCAGAAGTTATGAGTGCTGTTTTTCAAAAGAAAGAATTAGTTCTTTAATAAATTTAAAATGTAACTACAACAAGTACAGACTGAGTCTGAAGTGAAGATTGTATAAATGTGTATTGATAAAGAAAAAGAGTTTATAAATTAAATTATAATGAATTATATAACTGATTACAAAGCTATTCTTGAATATGCTGTACTATATACTTTAGAATATAACTTTATATTGAAGTGTTGCTAAAAAACACTTTATACAATGAAGAATTTCATGTTACTGAATGTTAAACTATCTAATTGATTCTGAACTGAGATCATGAATACTGTTAATTATCTTAGAAATTAATTAATTATTCATTTATAATAAAACTATTATCTCTAAGAAAGTCTGAACTGAACAGAGATCTAGTTTTAGTTATATTTGAATATTTAAATCTCTTTTATACATTTATATATCAAAGAAGAAACAGATCAAGTTAGATTTAAATTAGATGTAAAAAGATGTATTGATTAAGTATATAATCATTAATAAGCAAATTAAAGTGTGAAGTGTCAGAATGAATTTGATACACATTATGTCAATATATACTATTGATGAGTGCAGCAGAGATGCAGATCTATTAGAAAATGTAAATATTTTGTTATTACTGTTAACTTATATAAAATTACAAGATTGAATTGCACTTAACACTTTATGTAAGCACAGTCAATTACAGAAGTTAGTTACTGACAATGACAACATTAATACATTAAATAATTATATAAATTATAAGAAAGATTCAACATTATCTAAAAAGACTGAGAAAAACATGTCAGCATTATTCTGAAAATAAAGACATTTCAGAAAGCACTTTTTGTCAATTGATAGATCTGAATGAGAATTAATTAATATGCAATAGATGTACTTGTTATTTATTAATGATTTGTATGAAGATAAATATATAATGATAAGATGTGAGGCAGTTAGATCAAAGATGAATGCATATGTAATGATATTAAATATATTAGATTAATTTGCTCTTAAGAAGCTGAGTAGTGAATTAAGAATTAACAGTTAAAGATTATATAAAGTGTATGTAGATATAGTCAGACTGTTGATAATATTGAGTACTTATGTATTAAAAATGTTTATACAATTAAGTAAAACTGACATGAAAAAGTCATCTGATGCAGACTGAATATCAATGAGATTAAAAGAAGAAATTGTAATAGTCTTATTGATTAAATTAATATTTGTATAAAATGCTGCTTAAAATGAGAGAAATTGCATATTACTTAAAATAAAAGAAATCTACAGAGATAAGAAACTGTTTAGAGTGTAAGAAATCTATGAACTGTTAAGAATCAGAGTGTGAGAGATTAAGATAAAAATGAGAAGTTAAGATGAATAGAGAAATCTTGTTTATATAAATTGATGATTAAGAATTCAGTTTATAAAAGGCAATGATACAAGATCATAGAAGATAAGTTGTTAAACTTAAGATTATATACAGTGTAATTAATTGAATTATTACTGAAGAGATGAAAAGCTATTAAATGTAAGTGAATTTTCAAGATAAAATACAATGAAAAAGAATGAGTTACAAAGTTTAAAGCTAGACTAGTGACTCAAAGTTTCTTGCAGATATATAAAGTTAATTATAATAAGATGTTTACTTTTATCATATGTAAAAAGTCACTGAGAATGTTTCTGACTTTAATAGCTTTGTATAACTTGAAATTACATTAGATAAATGTTAAAGCTGTTTATCTGTTGAGAAATTTGAAAAGTGAAAAAGAAAGTATATACATATACATTTCAAAGAATGTAACTGTGAAATAGCTGAATAAGATGATGTGTTGAATTGTGAAAGAATTGTACAGATTGAAGTAATTGACATAACTGTGATATAGAAAGTTAATTGACATTATGAAGAATGAAGAATTTCAAAGCATAAATGCTGACTAAGCATACTGATCAGAAAGAATCACAATGTAATCATTATTATTAATGTATATGTGAATGATCTTCTGATTGCAAGCAAAACAATGCATAAAATTAACTGTACAAAGACTGTACTTAATGAAGTTTTTTAAATGTTAAATCTTGATGAGATATGAATCATTATTGATCTCAAAGTGATTAGAAACAGAAATAAGTAATTATTAACATTAAATTAAGCTTTGTATGTAATAGAAGTTCTATCAGAAGAAGAAATGCAGAACTATTTAGTTGTTAAAGTATTAATGAAGTTAAGATTGTATATTATACTGAATGAATCAGACAACATTATAAAAGCAAGCAGTACAGAACTGCAATGAGTTGTAGAAAAGTTGATGTATATTGTATGTAAAACTTAATTAAATATAATCTTTATAATAAGCTGTTTAAGTCAAAATCTCATTGACACATAAATAGAACATATTAAAGCTGTAAAGAAAGTGTTATAATATTTGTGAGAAACTATAAGCTTTAATTTGAAGTATAAATTAGTTATGAACATTTGTATGAATTAGAATGCAAAATATGTGTATAAGTATGTTGACAGCAATTATGTTGATGACATTGTGAACTGAAGATTTACTATGAGCTATGTGTTTATGTTGAATGAAGATGTTACAGCATAAATATTAAAGAAATAATGTATAATATTAATATCTACAATGAAAGCTGAATACATAGTGTTGAGATATGATGTTAAACAGAAAGTATGAATGCAAAAATTCATTAATGAACTAAAATTAAACAACACAACACTGAGTATTACACTTTTAGAAGACAATGAGTTAAGTATTAAGCTGATGCATAATGTGAAGTAATACAGTTATATAAAACATATTGATGTACAGCATTACTACATATGAAACATAATTGACAACAATGAACTGATTATTAAATGAGTTGCAATGAATAATATGTTGACAGACAGATTAATGAAGACTTTAATAAAGAATATCTTTAGAAGTTATAGACAGCATCTTGAAATTGTATAACTTAATAGATTAAATGAGACTTAATATCTTTAGATTTTGACTACTCAATAAAAAAAGATAGTACAATAACAATGATCTTGAGATTATATGCTTGCAAATTTCATCACTAAGAAAGCATTTCAGCTTCATGATTTTGAATCTCTGAAATTGTATGACTCAGTAAATGAAGATAAAGAATGTTAACAGAGAAAGTACATAAAGTATAGTTACAGAGAAAGTATTAAATATAATGTCTAGACTTAAGTACTTAAAGCATAAAGAGTGACTTAGTAAGACTGTTTAAATAAGATGTATTAAATCTTTTTTGTATAAATTAATGTACTCTCTATAGCTTGCAGAGTTTGCATTATACATACTTGTGTTGTGTGCATTTACTACTATATGCTTAGATACTCACTTTAGTCACAACTATTTATTAAACACTGATTTATCTTTAAATATATAAATGTACTTTAAAATTAATTTTTAATTCTGTTTATTCAATGTATAGTTAAAGTCAGAGTATTTAAGTATTACTTGACTTTCATTAAGACTGTATATGATTTTAAGATTAATAATTAATTTTATATATTATTGTAGTTTCTTAAGTGCATATCTATGATGCTTTACAGAATTACTAAGATATTAACTTAATTAATTTAATATGAAGACAATATTTAATTAAGTATAAATTACTGTATACATTAAAGTTTTAATTATTTATTAATACTGTCTTTAATCTATTCTTTAATGAGTTAAGTCAGCAGAATAAAGAATATTATATTTATTAAATGAAATAATGATGACTTTGTACTTATTAAATTATATATAAAGATTCTTTAATATTTTATTTACACAATGAGTTTAATTTAAATGCAGAGTTCTTATTTTATAATAATATATAATTTAAATATTAAAAATTTTCTGTGTCTTTCTTAAGTTCTTAACTTTAAACATATTTACAAGAGCTTACTTAAATTAATAAATGTATAATAGATTTATTGATCACAATAGTATTATTTATATAAAGAAGCAGTATAATCTCTTTAATGCTGTAAAGAAAAAGATAGAGATCAGTATTGCTTTAATGAAAATTTAATTTAATTAATTTAATAATATATTATTTATATCAATTTTATGCAGCTTACTTAAGATCATAAAGACTGTGCAGTATGTATAGAATACAATTAGATGCAATATTGATTTTAAAAGAAAGTATTATATAGATTGTTTTTTTTAGAAATAATTTTATAAAAATGTTGTTAACATTTACTTAATAATACTTTAGATTCTTAAGTGCAATGATGATTAAAAAGACTTTTAGAGTGTTAAACTTAATAATGAAAATGAAAATGTTCTTATAATTAATATTATATGTTTATAAGAAGTCTTTTGTCACAAATTTTATCTTAAACTTATTTAAGAATTCATTAATGTTTAGCTTAAATTTAAAGATTTATTTACTGATTATAATGTTAACTTTTCTTAATGATACAGTTTTTTTTTATGTTTCATTTATTGTCAAGACTGTCAGCTTCACATAAATTACATTTTTTTTTACATTTTTCTTTAAATTAAATCTCTTACTGCTTCAGCATAGATGACAAATGTAAAAATATTAAATTTAATTATTGTTAAATCTTCTTTGTTTGCAGAGAATGCTGCAAGTGTTAATATAATTTTAAATATTTTAATTAAAAACTTATTTACATCTTAATTATCATTGTTGTCTCTCTTTCATTTTAAGATCTTCATGTACAGAAAAGTTCTAACTTCTTTAAGTACTATCATTTTAACTTAATCTGTATTTATCTTCTCATTTAATAATTTATTTAGATTAATTACAATTAACTTAATCTTATATTGTTCATCTTAAGACTTGTTAATTTTAATTATAATTAAGTTAAACTGCATCTTACTATTTTAAGTTACAAGTATCTGATTTAAAGCTATGATCTTCATAGAAATTGACTTCTTTTATAGATATTTAATAAATTTTCTGTTTAAAAAAATATTTAATATTTACTGTTACAATTTAAAATTAATAATATCTCTCTTTTTACTTTCAGCTAGGCTGAGTGCACAGATTTTAGATTTTATATATGACATTAGTGTCTGTGAAAGAAATGCAAAAAATAGATTACAAAGTTCAGTTTTGTGATGTATTATTTGTAAGGGTTAGGGCTAATATTATAATTTTATGTAATTTATAATCACATGACTTAGCTCTAAAAAATGATACTTTAATGTCTCAATTTAATCTAGTGCACATAGAGTTAGTAATAACCTGACTTACAGATTAAATTAAGTTTTTATAAAGTTATAGATAGTCTTTTTAAACTCAATCTGACTTTATACTCAGTCTACTTTCAGCAAACTTCACAACATAACTTTTAATGATGTACTTAAGATCTAAAGCTTAAAGCAAATACTGCTTTGTAATTTTCTTAATATAATTTATAAAGACTTTTATTTATTTTCAATTCATAAACTTATCATGTCTGTCATTAAATAGTGACTTTAAATTAATGTAACTGTAATATTTATACTCTTACACACAGATCTAGTTAATAAATAATTTTACATCAATGAAAGCTTTCTTAAAAGTTATTTATTTATCATTAATTAAGACATCAATTGCTGTTTAGTTATAAAGATAAGCATCTATTTATGCTGTCTATACTTAGAACTTTATTAATAGCTTAATTTCTTTAATTATAATATATATTATTATTATTTATTCTATTAACTCTCTATTCAGTCCCTATCTAGATCTATGAAGACAAAGCATCTTTATAATAAAAAAATTTAAATAAGAAAATCTTAGTTCTACCTCACAGACACTATCTCAGCAAAGTGTTAATTAATTATTATTGTTTTTTTTATATATTAATGAATCTGTATTGTATCTATCTCTTAAACATTTATTTTCACTAAACAATAGATAATCTCTCTTAATTTATTGAATCTATTTTAATTTATTGAACTATCTTTTAATCATTTAAATATATAAGATCTTTATATTTTAAAATGTTCTTTTAAGTGATCTGCTGCATAAGATTAAGATAACTAAGTAAATCACTTATAATTAATCATTAAGCTGTTTAATGAATACTAACTGCTATAAAAAGAGCTTTACAGAAATCTGTGATTTCAGTTTTTTAAAAGTAATGAATGTAAAAGTTAATGTGATTTAAATAAAAGAAAAGTATATGCTATACAATTTATGCTGATCAATTATATAAACATTGCTTATTGATTTCTAAGACTTTTATAAAAATCAATTAAACATTGAGACTCAGCATCTTTGTATAAAGCAGAAACAGTGCTGTTGCTTTGTACTTATAAAAATTATTGTAAAGTTAATGAATTGATTAAGCTCAATTTAACTTTTATATAATTGCTTTTTATCTTACTGACTTATAGATTCATCTTTATTTTTATTTTAAATTTATTTATTTAATTAATGCTTTCTGTAAATTCATTTACTATCTTCTTAATTATATTTAAAGCTATCTCTGCTTCTCTATTTATATCATTACTCTTTGCTGTAGATTCTTCATCATTGTCAGTGATTTAATTGTAAAGACTATATCATATTTATATCTTTTTAATGTTCTGTTAACAGAAGCTTAAAGTATCATTTAGATTGTATTGATTATTTATTTAATTCTTGTAGAGACTGAATTGTTAGCTGTTTTAAGAAATCTTTGCATTGTCTTGTGTTTTATATATAGATTCAGAGACTGAACATTGAATTTTTATTTTAAAGTAATTATAAATGTTCTTTTATAAACTTTCATTATCTTTCTTAAACAACAGTTCTGTAGACACTTCAGTAACTTAATGAATAAGATAATTAATGAGACATCATTATTTTACAGATCTTATATCTGCAACTTATATAATATAATTAATTAGATCACTACTGTATAAAGCAGTTAAGACTGCTTTATGAAGAAGTTTTATATAAATAATATAATATATAAAAGAACTTTAAATATTATAATGTCTTTTTAAACTCACTATTACACATATTTTCTTCATCTTAATCTTATATCAATTTAAATACTCAATATTTACAATATTATCTTTATTAAAATTATCTAATCATTAAAATATACTATACTCATCAGATTCTCATTGAGATCTCTGCAGCATCTTATAAAGTAAATTAACTTATATTTATTTAATATAAATCTTGCTTCATGTCTCTTTACTTATACAATGCATTAACTGTAAACTAACTTCAATCTATAACAATTTATTTGTGCTGAGATTCTTTATATAATTAAATTTATATTATTTACAAAGTTAAACATTATTATCTTGCTCTCTGAGCACTTAAATGTTGTTAGCAGTTCTGACATAAAGAACAGAAAGAAAATTAAAGAGAATAAGAATTTTTAAGAAATCTTTATTTTTATAAGTATTTAGTCATTTTCAAATTTTGAGAAAACTATTTTTGTATAATGTTCAGTCAGAAAGCATTCTATGATGTAAATAATTTATAATGAGAACTCTACAGATTACATAATGTATAACAATCTTTTATATAAGACATTGTTAAATATCTCATTAAGATTAAGATTAAGTATTAAGACTATGCATTTTAACTTTATCTTTTACACAGTGTTGACACAGAATGTAAGCAGCTTTAAAACAATAAAAGTAGATCTTTTTTTTTTGATTTTTATTTAATTTCATAAAAAAAATTATATATCTTTATTGTCTCAGCAATTCACTCTGTAATCAGCTTTTTCAATAGCTTTATAATTGTGTTTTTCAGTACAATGAAATGATAACTATTTAATAATAAGTAGTTCATTTTTCTATTCTTTTCTAAAACTACTATAATGAATTCTTGAAAGCTCTTAAACATCAATTTACTGATAAAGTATCTATTAATTACTTATGCAAAATCATTTTTAATGAAGAGAGCTGCAGTCTTAAGAACTTCATTTAAAATGTTGTTTAACTTTAAAATTTTATCATTTAACAGTCTATAAATTGTCTGCTTAATCTGCTTTACAATAACTGTTGAAAAGATATTGAATATAAAAAATACAGATAATTCATTGTTAATGTCTTTAAGATCTATTTGCTTTTCTTTTAAAAAGAACTTTTCTCTTAAAATTTATGCTTTAATAAAATTATTATTATTGTTAAATATATAACTCACAATAGCTGTGGCTAAAAATGTGATGCTTACTTTTGATAGATTATGAGCTCAGATTGATGTAATAATATTAAATATGCATTGACTGTCTTATCTGTGTAAGCTTAAGGTTATGAGTTTAAATTATGTTATGTACACATTCTTTTCACTCATAAGAAGCTAAGTAAGTAACATATGAGTATGCTGGTCAATTGCAAGTTAAAGAGAGTGTTAAATATATAACTCACAATAGCTATGACTAAAAATGTGATACTCACTTTTAATAATTATTTACATTATTCTGATCTGATCTTCACAAAAAAGAAATGTAAAATGATGCTTATAATTTATTTGTATAAAGCTTACTTCATTATAATAATCTTCATAAATTCTTCTTATAAAAATTGTTTAAGACTGAGATTAACTGTTTAATGAACTGTTGTCAATTTATATACTTTATATATTGTAATTTCTTTTTAAATAGATCTTAAAAGAATTAATAAGATATCTTATTGTAATTCATCTTAATGTTATTATATTGTTGTTTTGTACATCTTGCATTCACAAGAAGTTTTAAGATTTTTAATGATCATTAAAAATTTATTTATACATATAAGCAAATCTTTAAGCAGTGTTTCTTTAAATTCTTGTAAATGATCTATTGTAAAGCTGTAAATAAGCATAATATATATATTTACTTTTTCTGACACAGATACTGTTTAAATTTCTTCTTATTAAGCTTTTTCAGTGTATAGCACTTACTTAATGTTAACTTCTTCATTAATATTGCAATTTAAATGTCTATTAAGATGTAATCATAAATGATTGCTCAGTAATTTATTAAATTATAGAATTGAATTAATTTCTTAATTATTACTGAGATAAATATAAAATTAATAACACTTTATTAATTATTTCTTTTTCAGATTGACAGCTCTTTTAAAGTGAGTAATGAGAGATCATTTATTACTGTTATGATGTAAAGATGTTTCAATTGTGTTTTATAAATAGCATATAAGTTTTCTTAAAAGAAATAATGAACATTGAAATTTCTCAGAAGCATAATCTTCTTTTTGACTTCATAAATACTTAAATAATCTGTTATATAATATATTAAGTTTGAATTTGTGATCTGTTGCTTCACAGATTATATACATTTATGATAATGATGTTCTTATTTATAAGGTATATGTGCAGTGCTGCTACATATTAATTATATAATTAAAACAATTAAATGTAAACTAAAGTCTTTTTACTGATTACAAAGTATATTTTGAATGCTGAATTGATGTTATTTGTTGAAATATAATCTTAAGAACAATAAATAAATATTATATATCTGTTAAAAGTCTATTTTTGTATAATCAGCACTTAATGAGTATTTGAGTTAATTATATTTAGAATGAGTTTTGTTGCATTATAGTTTGTAAGATCACAGTTGAATTGAAGAATTTAGATATTTAATATATAAAAAACTTTAATTGTGCAGCATCTTCTTTTATAAGATTTATTAATGTCACATTATGCATTAAATAACTTTTTTAATCACTGCTGCTAAACTTTAACACAAAGAACTTAATCTAAATAAAATCTTATACTGCTATTAAAATATCTTATAAGCAATTAAAGCTCTGCTTAATTAATATTGATGCAGTATTTAAGAACTATTTTTACTTTCTTAATTGAATAACTTTAAATTCATTAGACTGTGATGACAATTATATTATAATTATAAAAGAACTATAAATTGCTGTTATTCTGACTGTTAAGATTACACATTTCTTTTAATAAATGACAAAAAAGCTTTTAAAGATTTTGCACATCATTTTCTGTTATATCTTATGAATTTAATCACAGTTCATGCATAAAACTCTTTTCTTAAAGCAGTTTATAATTTAATGTATATTTATGCATATGCTGCACTTTGTCATCTTTTCACAGACAGACTGCATATAATTTTATTATTTATAATTGAAACACTGTCTAATCTGTATATTATAATTATAAAAATAAGCATTATATAACTAAAAATTAATGATCAGTCTCTTCTGAATAATCTTATGCTGTAATGTCTATATAAAAAGATTAACTATTATAGTTTCTTTAATTTTGTCTTTTTACAGTTAAGACTCATGCTGCTTAAATGTGTGCAGTCAGCAAATCTTATTTATAATAAATGTAAATAAAATGATCTTAAAAGTGATGCAGATTCTTTATATAAGAATTACATTGTTTATATCTTTTTCACTATTGATCTGCATGAAGAGTGATACTTTTTAAAGTGTTATGATATCACTATGCACTCATATCAAATCATAGCTGAATTTCTCACACAATGATTAATAAGCAAAGTACTATATAGACAGTCTTCACATACAAATCTTTTAAGTTTCTTAGTTATTAATCTTCATCAATACAAGATCTTAACATTGAAACTTCATTGAATAGCTGTCATAACATAGTGTCTCACATTATTACATATCTTACTCATCAGCCTCTTATAGATAAGAAACTCATGAATTTACAATTTTAACAACTTTATCTTTTTAAAGAATAACAATTCATTACATTATAATATGCAGACTAAAAGTCAGCAAAATGAAGCAGAATTATTCTTTAATTATATTGAGATTTAAGTAATCTTTAAAGAATAAGAATCTGCAGAAATTCAGACTGCTATTTAGACTGTAAAGAAGAAAAATTAATGTTTAGATGAACAGATCTGTCTGATTAAAATTAGATAGATTAATGATAAGAAAAGATGATAATTTATGAAAATTAATTGTGAATTATAAGCATTTAACATGCATAATAAGATCAACAAACTTCTGAGAGATAAAGATTCTTAAATTTCATTTAAGAAAAAATCACATACAAAATCTTCTTATGCTCTTATCAGTTCTTTAAGTTCAACAAAGTGACATGTATTTAAAGTTATGTATATACTTTCAGTAAGATGAACACAGTGACTGAAGAACTTACTTACATATAATGAAAAGTTCATTCATAAACATACTAAATTTATATGCAGCACTGTGACAACATTTCACTTAATCTTTAAAAATGTTAAAAGATAGCACCACACTAATAGCATAGCTATCATGAGTTATATATCTAACACTCTCCCTAACCCGCGATCAGCCAGCACACTCATACGTTGCTCACTCAGCTTCTCACAGGCAGAAAGAATGCACACACAACATAGTTTGAACTCATAACCTTGAGCTTATGCAGGTAAGGCAGTCAACACATGTTCAACACCATTACACCAACCTGAGCTCATAACCTGTTAAAAGGTGGCACCACACTAATAGCATAGCTATCATGAGTTATATATCTAACAAAAAACTTCTTTAATAATCACAATAAAATTCTCTTTGTCATGCAGTTCTTAGCAGAAGAATCTTAAGATGCATAATTTTATTACATTAATGAGAACAAACTTCTGAATAATAAGTCATAAATATTCTTTTTAGAGTTTCTGCTCAATCTTGTTGAGAACTCAGTGAATTGTGAATTTAATACAGTACAGAAATACTTAGAAGTCACACAGAAATCTATTTAATTAATTTAAGCTTTTATAACATATTTTAATATGCTGAAAGATCAGCTCTTAAGTTACATAAAGAAATAGAGAATAAGTTATTTCTTTATAAAACTTTAATTAAAGATTTAAGTAACTTTAATTAATTATTAAGATTTCTTAAAGATAAGAAAAAGTCTAATAGCTCTGACTGCTAAATTAAAGATTAATTAGCAATCTGCAGACAATTGTACAGTTTAAAGTTATATTATTAAGAAAATTTATGAGCATTATTCACATTCTTTCATTTAGACAGCAAAGCTGCAGCAAAATAATCACTTTAACTCTGAGACTACAAAATTAAATCATCATAACAATGCAGACAAACTCTGTTTTGAGATTGATGTTAAAAAGAATAATTACTATAACTGTAAGAGATCAGATCATTTTGTAAAGAATTGAAGAAGTTTTCTGAAAAATCTTAATTACATTAAGATTAATGTAGTCAAGATAAAAAAAGATAAAGTCTCATTGATTATGCTTTAGCAACAAAAATTAGATTAGAAATCATAAAGAAATCTAATATTATAAAGAAAAATTAAGTCTAAATTGAATTTAATTGAGTTTCTATTAGTATACTGTTGAATACTGCAGCAGAGATTAATGTGATGTCTTAGTAATATGTTGTTATTCATTAATTAACATAAGTTAATGTAAAACTTCTGAGATCAGAGCTTTTAAGAGAACAATATGTTTACTGTTATAATGCATATTTAATGAAGTATAAATTCATCAACAGTTAAGAACAAGAACAAACTGAAAAATAGTTATTCTATATTTTAAATAAGAATGAATCTAAATTCATCTTTGATCTCTTAGATCTGAAATGACAACATATTTATATTAATTGTGACTTATATACATAACACTATAAGATAAAAAAAATATCCCTGATTATTGATGAGTCTGAAGCATTTATCAACAACATTTAAAATTAACTTGCTGTTTATACATTGTTAATGATGTCTGAATCAGACTCATTGACAATTGCTGTATATGTTGTTGATAAAACATCAATATTATTTTAACAATATAACAAATACATGAATGTGTTCTCTAAAGAGAATGTTGACAAGTTATCATTTCATTAAGATCATGATTATGTCATAAAGATAAAGAGATATAAATTACTTTATGATTCACTTTATAATCTGTTAAAAACAGAGCTACAAGTACTTAAAGAATATCTAGACAACATTTTAATGAAGAGATGAATACAACATTTTATTAATTCTGCAGAAGTATCAGTTCTATTTGTTTTAAAAAATGAAGAGAGCTTACATCAATGTGTTAATTATAAAGATCTTAATAAGATTACTGTCAAGAACTGTTACTCTTTGCTGCTGATTAGTGAAACACTTAATCATTTAAGTGAAGTCAAAATATTCATTAAACTAGATCTTAAGAATGCTTATCATCACATTAAAATCAAAAAAGATAATGAGTGAAAGACTGCATTTTATACATGCTACAGTCATTTTAAGTACATAATTATGTCATTCAGACTGATTAATGTCTCAGTAACTTTTTAAGTTTATATTAATTAAGTATTAATTAAGCTAGTTAATGTCTTTTATATAATATATCTAAATGATATCTTGATCTATTTCAATTTTCTAGAAGAACATCAGAGTTATATGAAACAAATTCTGAAGTGACTTCAATGATTTAAATTGTATGTAAATTTAAAGAAGTGCACTTTTCATATTATATAAATGAAATTTCTTAAGTTTATTATCTTCACTACTAATGTTTTGATGAATCAACAATGAATCAAAATCATAAAGAAATAATCAATATCTAGAAGCTACTATAAGATACAAATATTTCTAAAGTTTACAAACTTTTATCATCACTTTATACAGAGCTATTTTAAGATCACTGCTTCTTTAACTGATCTATTAAAAGACAGCAAGAATGACAAAAAGATAGATGTATTTAAATGATTATAAACAGCAATGTAAGTATTTTGCAAGCTTCACAATGTCTTTACATAGATATCTATTCTGATGCACTTTAACTCAAAGCTAAGAGCTTAAATTGAAATTAATGTCTTAATAGTTAAGTTAATAAATATCTATTTACAGCTTCAGACAGATGCTTAATGACACTCTGTTATCTTCTAATTAAGAAAGTTAAATTCAATTAAAACACACTATGAAACTTATAATTAAGAATTGTTGACAATTATAAAGACATTTAAACACTGACAACACTATCTTGAGGATAGTCATTATCTCATTAAGATACTCATGAATCACAATAATTTATGAGAATTTATGAATGTAAAATCATTAAATAGAAGACAAGCACACTGAGTTATGAGATTAGCTGCTTATGATTTCATAATTATATATTAATCAGAAAAAACAAACCTCATCAATGCATTGTCAAGGCACTCTGACTATAAAGTCAAGAAAAACATAAATAGATTGCTGTTAACATTGCAATGAAAGCTAATTACACTATCTTAAAAATTAAAACTAAGCATTACTGCTTTAATTAGTCAGATCAATGCTTAAAGCTTAGATTTGTAAATTATGCTGATCATTTTATTAAAAGAATATTGATTAAGCACTCAGACTGAAGATCATGACTGTTAAGAATAAGTTAATAAGAGATTTAAAAAGTCTTTATTTAAAAATGAATCAAAAAATAATGACTATATGTCTAGTTCATCTATATACAACATAGCAGAAGAGCTGCTTAACTTTGTTGCTGAAATTACTGATTGCAAATAGTTTATTTTATATGTATTGATTCAGAAAGTGACTGATGACAAAATAATACATAATAAGAAATAATCATTCTTTCTTAAATTTATTCATCTCTTGCAGAACACTGATGTTCTAACAGTAAAGATGTAATAAGATTTAAATTTATAAAGTAATTGCAGTTATCAAGACATTAATGACAGTCTATGAATATTTAATTTTATTGAACTACTTTATTACAAAAGCAAGATATATATATTATTTAATGAAGTCATTAAGAATGAACTTATAAAGCTGCATTATGATGATGTTTTAGCAGAACATTATGAAGTAGACAGAACAATTAATTTATTGTTTAGAAAGTATTACTGAGTCAATATAATAAATAATGTTTAAGAATATGTTGCTTTGTGTGCTGTATGTTTAAGAATTTAAATATCAAGATACTGCTTATATAACAAATTACAGTCATTGTCACTATCTATTCAATTATAAAAGAAAATAAGAATGAACATAATCACTGACTTGCTGTCTAGCAGATGAGAGACTGATGTTTATAACTTTATATTGATAATTGTGAATCATCTTACAAAGATGACTCAATATATTTCTGTTACTAAAAAACTCACTGCAATCAAGTTAGCTAACATATATATCAAATAGATTATATGTTGCTATGAAGAATTCAGAGATATTGTCTCAGACTTAGAGTCAATCTTTATTAATATATATTGATCTGAATTCTATTATTAACTTTAAATGAAATGAAGATTAAGCACTGTCTTTTATTTATAAATTAATAATTAAATTAAAAGACAGAATCAAATTCTAAAACATTATTTACATTGTTATTGTTGTGAAGAACAAGATGACTGAGTGTTCTTTCTGTTAATGACAGAGTTTGTATATGCAAATGAAAAACATATAATAATTAGTTAAACATCATTTAAGACATTAATGAGCTATCATTTAAGAATTACTCAACATGTTGAGAACAACATTTATGAAGAGAAGATGTCAGCAGAAGAACTGAGCACAGTAAATAAAGAAAATCTGTGTTACAATAATAAAGTAATGATAAGTCACTGTAAAAGTGCAAGTCAAGTACTTTGACAAAAATTATGTTTAAAAAAGCTACAACATTGACAATTTAATGCTATTGTTCATTAAGAACTTAAAGCAACACAGATTAAGCAAGAAACTGTTGTATAAATTCATTAAGTCTTTTTAAATTATCAATTTTATTGATAAATAAGCATATCAACTGACTCTGTCTGCTCACTACAGAATTCATAATGTATTTTATGTCTCATATTTAAAGTTTTATAAACATCATTTAAACAATAATTCTTCATCAGAACTGTTCTTTTCAGATCTTATAAATAATGAGAAAGAATACAAAATTAAAGAGATCTTAAATAAGAGATAAAGAAAAGAACAGTTACAATATGAAGTTAAGTAAGTAAAGTATTTAACAGAATATAATAAGTAATTTTAAATAGAGAATATAAGAAGTGCAGAAGCATTGCAACAAGAATATGATGTAAGAATAGAGAGAAAGTGCAAATGTAAATGAAGTTTAAGAAATTAAAAACTTCTATTAAAAATATTCTACATAGTACTATCTAAAAGAAATGAAGTCAAAACACAATTAACACATCAGCAAAATGCTATTAAATTACTCTGTTATCTTTACATTCACATTACTATTAGAAGCAGAAGACAAGAACAGTAACTGTTTATTAATGTTATAATTATTGTTAAAGTGACTAAGTCACAGTATTGAGTCATGAGAGCTTTTTAAGATGTTGTTACTTAATTAAAAAGAGAAAAGCTCATACTTGAAGTGAAGTAAGTAACATGATGATGACAGTAAAGTATAAGAAAATTAAAAAAACAAATTATAAAGTAAAAGATATTCAACATAAATATCTACATTACAGTGACTGCTCACTGCTCTTAAATTATGAGCAGCAACAGATTATAGATCTTTGCAGACTTATAATGACTGCTGTGATGTCTTACAATATGAATAATGTAAATGATGATATACTTAATAAATGATGTCTGCATATAATTGAGATGACACTGAAGTCAAAGTTGATGAACATTATTAATTGTTATGATGATGATATAATTAACAAATACATACAAGTTGTTAACTCAGCAGTTAAAGAATGCAGAGATCTATTATTATTAATGTGTTACAAAATGACAAGAAATTTTCTGTTAAACTGAGTTACATAGCTTTTAAAGTGTTTTGCAATAGTTATAATTTTAATTCTTAATAATGTTGCATTGACTGATGTTGTTGCTGATATGTTTTGAACAGTAAAGACAATAAAGAGAATTTAACTTGTTATTGATGTAATGATTATGATGTGACACTAAGATGATGTCAGCATGAGTAAATAAGAGAATAGAGAAATTGCTGAGAGTATGACATTGTGAAGTGATGATATTTTTAAGAACTGAGATAAAAATAGAATTGAGATGTAATGTGTGTAATGACATTATTATAAAAGAAGAATGTAATATATGATGTAAAGCAGAAAGATATTCATTAATTATAATCTTAAATTTAACACTCTTCTGAGTAATGAGTTTCTTATAAATTAATTATATCTCAGAAATGATGTTCTGTAATGTTAACAGTGCAGTAACAGTCATTAAGTAAGCATTTTTAATTAAATCTGTCAACAATAATTTATTTACAGCTTGAGAAAGCAAAAATAAGATGTAAAAAGATGATATTTTGTTGTTAAAAAGATTAAGTAAATATAACTATATCTATATACAGCAGCAAAATCTCTGCTGCTGTCTTTTCTGTGCAACAACACTATTCAGAATGTACATCTCATCATTATTATATAGACATTTTGTCAACAGATTTGTCTTAAGATTCTTACATTTCTTATATTTAGTATTCTTCTTCATCATGTTCTGTTTCTGCATTTCATTTCAGCAGAGCAAATATGTCAACAATGTTACTTACAGTATTCATTGCATTCTTAACTGATTTAGCTCTTACAAACTTGATCTTCAAGATTGACTTTAATGAATTTATTAATTCATCAACATTTAAAACTGTATTGATGAACATTGTTTAATGATGAGAGCAATGAGAATTTAAAGATTTTTTGTTACATTTTTTTATATTTGTACAGATGCATTTCTTAGACTGCAACATTATTAGAATGTGTTGATGTCTTAAATGCTATATATATAAGAATCATTAACAATGTTACTGAATTCTTAATGAAAGATACAGCAGAAAGAATATCTTTCTTATTTTTCTTAATGATTATAATATTATTGTTGCTACACTTTCATTATCATGTCATTTATACAGTGTTACAAGAGAGAAGCATCATTCAAAGATATGAAGTTGTTATGACTTTAATATATTAAGATGTTGAAGATGAAATAAATGTAAATTATATGTGAGAAAGAGTTTCTTATATATTGCAATTAAATAAAGAAATTACTGATCTAATCAATTTAAAAACAAAGAAAAGTTGATTTTGCTTATATTCTGTATATTATTCATCATTAAATAAAGCTGAATCATCATTTATTTAAATGTGACAAACTTAAAGTATTACACAAGATCATCAGTCTAGCTGAGATAGACAACAAGCAAAATACATAAAAATGTTAAGTAAATCATCACTTACATCTCACTGATCTGATTTCACAGAATTACAGCATATCTATAACATCACTGATATGTCAATGTACTGAAGAATCAGCATCTAGAAGAGAAGACAATTGTTATGATATCATTATATATTTAGATTGAATTATAGCTGAACTTCTTACACAATGATTAGTAAGCAAAGTACTATATAGATAGTCTTTGCATATAAATCTTTTAAATTTCTTAGTTGTTAATCTTCATCAATACAAGACTTTAACATCAGAACTTCATCAAATAGCTGTTGTAATGTAGTGTCTTACATTATTACATATCTTACTCATCAGTCTCTTATAGACAAGAGGCTCATGAGTTCACATAAAGTTTTATAAAATAATTTTAACATAAAATTCAAAGATTCTTCATCTGTAACTGATTAAGCACTTAATTCTTTGTGTATTAATCAGAAACTAACATCTTAATATTGTTACTTTATAATTATTTTATTATGTATGTCTTTACAATCAGAAACTTAACTGTAACAAGAAATTTAATAAATAATTTATTTTATAAGTTTAATAGCTGTACTTTAACTGCAGTGCATTACAACAATGATTTAACTATTTAATGAATATCTTATGCTGTCATACTTACTTATATTTAATTCATTAAATCTTATTCTTTTCATATTTTCAGCTAAGCTTAATTCATTAAATCATCACTCATTAACAAATTATTCAGTTTTTTCTTTATTCTTAAGAACTGCTTCTGAGCAGAGTTCTTTTTTTAATTTAATTGTATTTAAAGAATGTATATTCATCAAATTATACTTAACATCTTATTCTATTGTTAATCTATCTTTTTAAACTTTAAGAAATTATCTGCAAATTTGTTAAGTCTATTAATTAAAGTATATTAATTAACATTAATAAATTCAATAATGTTTTATTACTTTCTGCTCTTTTACTGTTGAGATTTAAGCATAACTAACAGTTTAACAGAGTTTTTGTATTTTCTTTATGCTGCATCTGTGTTCTTTATGCAAGTTGTCATTAATGTAATGATAAGTAGATAAAAGAATGATTTTAAAGTATTTTATGCAATTTGTTTAACTGCTTAAGTTAAGTTATGTATTGAGAGTTTTGCTGCTGTTGTGACTCTTAAATATTTTGCATTATATTCATAATATATATTAAGTTCTCAGTAATTTAGATTGCTCTTTCAGCTGTATTATTCTAAATTAATATATAAAATATTATATATTGCAGTGTAATGTTAAAGAACTTACATTAATTATTTAAAATAGATTTTAATTTTATAATATTGTTGCTTTATACAGTAAGAATCTTTACATTAATTTAAAGTTTAATCTTTAATCATTATTTCTGTAATATCTATAAGACATTATTACATCACTTTAGCAATATTGTTTATATTTTTTAAAAATGATTATCTATAATCTTAAGAAAGTATTGATATTTTATAAATGATAAAGATAAGAAATTATATATGTTAATGAAGATAAAAATAAGAATATTAATTGTTTTTTTACTTACAGTGTGATTTTATTTATTAATGAACTTAATAAGAACATAAATTCTATATATGTTTTTACTGTTCTCAACAATGAGAATTGATCTTTTAAGAATTGTTATTTTGTGAAGATTACATAGCTTTATAAAATCAAAATAAATAAATTATTAATGTTAAAGTCTGTAAGTTTTAATCTTTTTATTTAGTAGTACAATATTAATATTTAAAGAGTTAATCATTAAATTATATTTATAAGTCTAAATCTGTAAACTTATATTTAATGCAACAGCAGAAAAGACAGTCTCTGAATTTAATGTATATACAGTAGATATTAAAGCAAATTTATTAAAACTTTTTATAATATACTTAATTATATAGATTTTATTCTACTTAAATGCTTTTATTATAATTTTATTACACTTATTATATATCTGAAAACTATACTGATTAAAGCTTTTATACAATTTCATTTTACATATCTGCTTTTTCAAAAAAAGATTGACTTTAAATTTAAATATATAAAGTATTAAATTAGTCTTACAGAATTCTCTGACTTAATTTGTATAATAATTACTTCATAATAATAAAAGTATAAACATCTTTCTTTAACTTTAATTCATTGACATTTTATGCATATCAGAAAGTCACTAAAGAGTTAAAGTTAATTAATTATGTATAAAAAGAATTTTAAGTCTGCAATTTATTTAGATTTAAATATCTTACTGATAGTCTTCTTAAACAAAGCAGCAATCTTATTATTAATTTTCTTTTCATCTTTTAAATTTAAGAAAATAATGTCATCACTGATCTCTGCATTAAAGACTTTATATCTTTTCTTCTTATACTTAGATCTCAATTTGCAGTGTCACTTAATTATAATTAATTTATTTATCTTTTTTTAAATATTTCTTTAAGCATCAAATAGATATTTGCAGTTCTAAATGTTATAAGTATCTCAATAAAGAAAATACTTAAAGACTTTACAATAAGAAAGCTAATTACTAAAGTGGCTGTCAGGTTGAGTTAGGCTCAGATTTTAGAATCTGACTTAACTCATTAAGCTTTACTTTGCAACTCAATTTGACTCTGTGCAGAGTTAAGTTTCAGACAGAGTCAAGTTAGACTATTCTTGACAGCTTAAATTAAATTAGAATTAATTAGCTTCTGTTATTAAGCAGCTTTATATTGATAACAGCTACTATTGCAACATTTTTGATTAGCATTGTGCACAATTCTTTTTGTTTAACTACATGTCTGCTTTATAAGCATTATATATGAGCATTATTAACTTAATTATCAGATCACTCATTCTCTACAAAGCAAAAATACATTGATTAGTACACTCTATCTTTTTAGTAAGTCTGCAATGTATAAAAGATTGCTTTCATCTTTTGCAATTCTTCTAATATTATTAGATTTTCTTTCTTATGTAGCTTGACAACTATATCACAAATAAGTCATGAAAGAGATTCTTAATATATAAGAACTTATACTTTCAAAAAATGTATAAAGATATATCTCACTTGTCTTCTGCAAATCTGTGATGACTAACTGATTTCACTTTAAGCTGTCATTATACTGATTAAAAATCTCTTTAATCAGCAGTGAGAAGAATTCTGAATTTAAAGTGAAAGAATGCAGCTTCTGTCAATATTGTTGCTGCTGCATTGCATGAGCTGATTAAAGAATGTTAAAATTGAGTGTTTTAATTTAATTTAATGATGTAATTATATAACTTACTTAACTCTTTTTGTGCAGAAACTGATTTGAAAGAAAAAGAATTGTTAATGATTTAATTTTCTTCTTTAAAGATGTCATGCTTAACAGTCTATTCTTTGCTTTCATTTCATGAACTTAATTCTATCTCATATATCTTTATCTGTAATTCATATTCTGTTCTCTTCAATAAATCTTGTGTTGTCAGATTCACAAGCTTTAGAATCTGCTTAATATTTTTTTATGACTTTAACTTTTATTATGACTCTGTCATGCTATACAACATAATTTTAATGTTAGTTTCTTTACTGTAAGAAGATCTATACTTAGTAAAGAAATTGCAACTAACATGATTGAGATACTACACTTTATAAATTGTATGTATTGCTTTAAATTTCTCAGATAGTAACTTAAGAAGAAATGATCATAAATCAATAAATTTAAATAATTGTGCAGCTTGATTTGAATTGATCTTAGTTATCTACAAATTCACTGATAACAAAAACACAGCATTCATGTAAATAAATGATAGTATAGAAGCTTAGTGAGTTCACTTATCTTTAATATAACACTTTTTACATTTTCTTTCTACAGAAAATCTTACTTTTTGTATTAAGCTTTTTACATTTTCTTTTTGCATCATGTAAGTAAAGTAAGTAATAAAGAGATATGATGCTGACTTTCATTTTAGAAATACATCATCAAAACAAAGAAAATTGAGTGTAAAGATTATCTTCATCAATGTAGCAAGAACATTAAGCTTCACATCTCTCATTACTGAACTGAATCAATTCATCAACATAATAAAAGCATCAGACTTCATATCTTTCATTATTAAATGAAATTAACTCATCAGCAAAAGAACACATTTTACTGATACATTAAATTTCTCATCTCAATCTAAGAAGAAAAGAAAGAAAAAGATCAATAAAATTAATTTATCTATCTCAGACATTGCTGCATATCTGAAGAAAGAAGACTTTGTTAATCAATAAAAAAGAATAAAAGCACTCATTAATTACTCTAAATTCACACTCAATGCTGCACTGTCTCAAAGTACTTTAACTGCTTCTTTTACTTCTTCTGACTCAAAATCTAGTATGTAACTTTACTTATTATAATGCTCAATTATAATGCACAAAGTGTGTACTAAATCAGAGACTAAATCATATTCAAGAACTTAAAAGCTCTTTATTTATTTTCTTATTGAGTTCTTTATATTCTGATATCACTCAAAAATTGATCTCATTACATTCTTTAGTGATCAATGCATTCATAAATGCTGATATTGAAGAGGTTTAAGAGCAGAATGATATGATAATGAATAGATTGAATATAGATTTTAAACATAATTCAGAATATAAGAAGCTCAAGATGAGAATTTAAAAAACAAAATATGCAGTTAAGACAAGAAAGAAAATTGTTGCTAAGAGATATGCAGAGAGTAAGCATAATGAGTATTAATAAATGATTATAGTGTTTTGTATCAGACTTTAACTTTATTTGTAGTGATCTTTTTTATAGATCAGAATGTAATAACTGAATAAAAGAAGAATGAAGATACTGCTCAGCAAAACAATTTAATTATAGCTGTTAAAGAAATACAAGCTCTGCATAAGCTTCTTAAAGCAAAGAGTGCTTTCTTAATAATTAAAGAAGAAATATATTAACTTTATTTGACATTTAGTTTGTGCTGATATGATTAAATTGAAAAAATAGACAAGTATATTTAAAGCTGTTGAGATAACTGTTTAGATGAAGTAGTTAAGCATTAAGAATGAATTATTTAATTTAACAGCTATGAATAACTTACTATAGCTGAAGATAAGAATTCAAATCTTGCTATACAGATTTGTAATAGTAGCATACTCAATTCAGAGCACATAGCAGATAAGAAGAATCATTAATATATATTATATTTTTAACACTTCTTTATAATAACTTTGAAGACAAAAGCTAATGTTGTTTTATTTTATAGTTATTAGCTCTTAACAGTGTTCAATGTCTCTGTAGATAAGAATGAAGAGGCAAAGATAATGCTAAATAATAATGAAAGTAAAGTTACAGTAGCTTTTTCTGTTTAAGTAATGCTGAATAAGAACATTAATGATGAATGTATCTTTTTTAAATCTGATGAACTTGTGCATGCAGATATCAGAAAGACAATATTGAAAAAAAACAAAATATATTAATTCTGCACTATTTATTTATCAGAGATTTAACTAAATTTTGAACTTCATAGACTGCTACTTCAATGTTAAAGAGTAATGAAGTTAAGATACAAATTAATCAGATATGATTATATCACTTTATTGTAATGCTCTTTACAATTGTCTATTAGCTTCTTGCTAATTAACTATATTTATGAATTAAGATCAACAACAAAGATTAACTGTCAATATTATAAGCTTTAATCTTCATTAATGATGCAGATTAAGAGGCAGAAGACTCAGTGAAGATATAAAATAATGATGAGAAAAATAAAGATCATTATAATGATGATAATGATAGTGTCAACAAAGATACAAAGAATTAAAATGAATTCTGATGCTCTAAATAAAGCTAAATGTTCTTAAAGACTTTTAAACATTGTTTTTTACATCTGAGTATGTTTAATTCTAATACTTCACTCAATATTATTAGCTTGCATGTAACTTATGTTTATTATAAGTAATTTAAGAAAATTGAAGTGTTCATAAACTGTATAGAAAGAGTAAAGAGATTTAATGTTTAAATTAAAAATTATGTTAAGCATATGTCTATTGAGATTGCTGATGCTTGAATCAATGAATGTTAACATCATCTTTAAATGAGAAAGAATGAATTTCTCTTGACTTTAAACAATTATTAGTGATATTAATAGATGAAAGATTCTGTTTCTTGTGAAATTGTAATACTGAAGCAGTTAAGAACTTAATATGCTTTATCTATGCTTTTAAGTGTGAATGCAGTGCTTTTGACAATTTTTTACTTTATTAATGAAGAAGACTTTTCTCTTTTAATCAATGTTGTGTTGTATTCAAGACTGTGTGTATATTGACAGTTAATGTACTTTGAGCAGAGTCATTTAAGTGAATAATTTAAAGACTGAGATCAATAATTATTAAATCATCATTGATGATCTTAATAGCTGATGCATCAATTGCTGTAGTGAGTCTTTCAGATAATGAACTCATGTGATCTTTAATCTCTCTTAACTCATAACTATGATCATCATTAATGATTACATATCCTGAGTGTGTGCTATTCAAGATATTTATAATACTTAATTATATCACTTCTGTGTTTAAAGTTTGATCATAATCATTGTTGTTAAGTCTTAAGTTAATGTTCTTATCTTGATCATGATTACAAAGTCTGAAGTTGATGTTGTTTTTATAATTACTATCATCATAAAGATCATTATTACTGAACTAATAATCTAATAAAAGCTCTGTACATAATTCAGTTACTGTTGAATTTAGCTTGTCTGCTGATGAATCTTTCTCATCACTATTAACAATCATTGTCAATGCAGATCTCTCTTCAATTATTTTTATCACTTCTGCTGCAAGAATGAACATGTCATGATATTTAATCAGCATAATGTTCTTAATAGTGTCTGAGTTTAGTCAATTTTAATGATATGTAATTACATCTTGAATTATGTTGAACAAGTATTTAACTTCAACATCTGCTGCAGAAATTGCAAGTATATCTTTTATGAATTGTGTCATTGCTGATTTTAAGTTCTTCATCAGCTTTCAGTAATTAAGTATTAAAACATTCACATCTAATACTGAAGACTTTTGCAGATAATCTGAGACTTCTTTTGTTACAGATATGTCTTGATGCTTTTTTACATTTTTTATGTAACTCATTATTGCTATCATCTTCTTCTTCTTTAAATCAAGAATTCTCAAATCATCATCTAATGATTCTTTCTTCAAGTGCTGATAGTTAACTCTGTAATATTGTTAAAACTTAAATTTATACTTTAAACATAGATCTTCTCAGTCTTCTCTTTATTGAAACAATATGTCAGTCTTGTTATGTAATATTTATTGAGAACTGAGAATATTCTACATTGTATATGTTAAGCTTATTACATAAATTCAATATGACATCAAGATTACAGAATAATTCTTAATTGACTTCTGTCTTTTTATAGTATTGAGTCAGTTTCTTTTTTAATGCATTAATGACATTTTGTAGCTCAGCACTGAAGAACAATTCAAACTTTCTGATTGCTTCATTCTGTTTTTCAAGATGATTAAATAAATCATTGTATGCATATCACAGCTTATAAATTGTTAACTTACTGATAATACTTATTGTCTCTGTTCAGTTCTTGAAGTGCTTCAGAAAATGCAATATATATTTAATATGTTGTTACTCTTTTATATTATATCTGAGAAGTTTCATTCTGCTTATTGTTAAAGTTAAATGTTCTATTCATTAAGAAAGTTCAGTTCACAGCTTATATACTTAACTCAGCATATTGTATAAAGAGTTTCACTGAGTTCTTACATTCTTAATCATACTCTATAAATTTGTCTTTTACAAATCTTTGAACAACTCTAGACACTGTGATGATGTCATAATGATAATAGTTAATAATTGAATTTATATGAGACTTTTGTTAGAATATTAATTCAACAGATATGAGCATTATAATAAAGCATTATAAAAGATATACTGATCTTTTTTAATATAATGTCAAAGAAGTAATCTTTGTCAATTGTGAAACTTTGTAGCTCATCATCATTAAATGTAATGATGAGCTAATCATTCTTTGTGTTCACTTTCAGATATGTAAATAGCTGACTGACTGCAAGCTAAATTATATGTATTATGCAGTTCATAATTTCAGTTTCATCACTTTAGATAATATTCTTCTGACTTAGAAGTTGACTCAAATGACATTATAATATATAATTGTTGAATGCATTGTCTGCTGTAACTATCAGCAATTAATGTGTCAGATTTTATTTCTTCAACATCTTAAGAATATACTCAGCAAGATTTTTATCATTATATTAATTCTTTAGTTCTCTAAAGACTAAAAGTATCTCTGTATACTTTCATTCAGCATCAATAAAGTATACAGTAATGTCTAGAAATGCAAGATGATTTAAACTGCTTTATTCATTAAGTACAATGAAGACTTTAATCTGTGTTTTAAGCTCTGTAAGTGTATCTTTTTAGACATTCACAGCATGATGCTTAAGAAGTTATGCAATCTTGCTTTAATCTGAAATCTTAATATTAACACAATACATTCAGATGAGCTTTTGAAACTTTACATACTCAACAGCATAAAAGAATATATTGAGTGCTATAATGAATTGAAGAATCTGCTGATCAAAGACTTTAAGAATAAAGTTAAGTAATTTAACAATGATCTTTTGAGCTGTCTGTCAAACAGTGAGCATTATATTAAAGCATTATAATTGAAAATTATAGCATATCTTTAAGTTCATCACTTCAAAGATTGAAATCTGTCTTTCTGATACTGATTTCATCTTTTGGCAACTGCTGCTTTTCAGATAATGTTTTATGATAATTGTTTCATTATTTTCTGATGCTAAATGATTCATAATATTGTAACAGTTAATACACATTACATCTAATCTTTCATTATGTTTGCTAGCTACTTCAGCAAAGAACTGTCAGATCTTTGCTGAGTAAGTTAAACTGTTTTATATCATTTAAGTATGATTCTTAATCTTTGTGTCTGTGTTTTAACTTTATACAGTTATTTCTTATCAGTCTTGAAACTCTCACTTTGTTGCAGATCTTTAAAGAACATATTTTGAGTTTAAAGTGTCTGCAAAAGTTAAAGAACAAGATTGACTTAATTAAGATAACTTAGTTGTCACTGAAAGCACTTAAAAATGATCTTTCTAAGTTGCTTAAGATCTGACTGAATGATGAGCTGTATAAAGACATGATGTTGAGTTATTGTAGTAAGTTAAGCAAATAAATGATACTTTATTGTACTTTAAGTGATGTATTGATGATAATGTATTGTGAGAGTTTCAAAATTAGTATATACAAGATTGTAGTTATGTGACAGAACATGTATCTGAATGTAAAATGAATTTCTTATAATATCAATCATGATAGACATTATTTAAAAATTATTATGTATAGTAAATATTAAGTATCAATGAAGAGATTTCTTATTGAAAAATCTTTAATTAATAATTAAAAATCTATTTAATTATTCTTTATCTTACATCTTTAATCTCTAAAGATCAGCTTTCTATTCAATTAATAATGACTACTTATTATTCTTCTTACTACTCTCTTCATCACTAATAAATTCAATGTTCTTCTCATCATCTTCATCATCATCAATCAAGTCATCAAGAACAAATTCATTAATGAAATCATCATCTAAAAATTTCTTATCTTCAGACATCATCACACAAGCTTCATCAACATCTTCAATTACACTCTTTTCATCTTCTTTCTTCTGATCAAGTACAGACTCTTAAATGTAACTAGTCAATGTCAGAGTTGAGAAGTGTTATAATTAAGTGATATAATACTTATGCATAATTAAAGTCATTAATGTATTTAGAATCAAGAACTTCACTATAAAAATGATATATAATCTTAATGAGGTCAGAGTCTTCAGCATCATGTAGTTCTTGCTTTTCTGTATTGTTAAAAACTCTTTCATGATGCTTAATCATAACTGTTAGGCACTTTTCAATTTGATAATTAATGTTGATGCACTTCTGCTGAATAACTTCATCTTTATTGATATTCTAGAGAATGTCAGAAAGTCTATAGAAAATATAAATGTAATATATTTCTTACTTCACTTTCATGAACTTCTGCTCTTCTTTTAATGCAAAAGCTTCAGTAAATAATATCTTCTTTTTAATCTTCTCTTTAAGTTAAGTCTGATTCTCATTCTTCATCAACTTGTTTCTCAACTCATCTTTATAGTAGACATCTGCAGATAGTTAAAAGCAATATAATTAAGTATAATAATTTTAAAGAAGTCTTACAAGAAATTTCACAGTTATATTACTTCTTCAAGATCTCATCTTTAATCTTTTCTTTCATGATCTTCTTCAATGCTGAGTTCACAATCTGATATGCATCAATCTTCTTTAATGCATCTTTTTTTCATTTTACAGCTTTGCAGTTCATCATCTTTGCATTTTCAATTTATCTAAAGTTCTCATTCTTCATATGTTTCTGTTGTTTCTTTCTTGCACATACAGTCTTTAAGTTGTTCAAATACTCACTAAATGTCTTCTTTAAATCATATATAGACTTCTGTAAATGATCATGATGATCAGATCTCTCTTCAGAGACTGAAAATGAGTTAAAAATTAAGTATTTTACAGTCTACAATGAAAGCTTAGTGTCTAAATCTGTTATGATGAGAGTCTAAAATATGTAATTAGCTGCTGAGTTCTATACTGAGTGACATAATCAAGCATTATATGTATGCATCACAGCTGTGCATTAGAGTGAAGTACAAAAGCAATGTATAAGATTAAATCTTAAGAAATGAGCAGTAAAATAAGTGATAGCACTGAGCAACATACTTAGTGAGTGTAAAGACTGAGTATAGAGATTGAGTAAAGACAGAGTGAGTGTAGTAGATTGAGTGACAGAGATAAAGATAAGAAAGTGTTAGATTGAGTGTTAAAAGTGAGTGTGTTAATATATTTACTCATAACATTGATGTATATATCATAAGTAAATGTGTTGTTTATCAGCAACTTAACATTTAAATATTATTAACATCTAAAAGCTCTCAACACATCTTCTAACTACACACTTTCAAACTACAACACACTTTCAAATTACAATGCATCTTCAAACTACAAAATTACTCTAGAACTCATTGTCATTCAGAGATGCATTTAAACTGCTTTCTTATAATGCTTCTGTTAACTTAATTTTAGAGCATCATTGTATCATCATATCATGTCATAATATGTATTAAGAAAACTCTGAGATGTAGTGCTATGAAGACTGTATCAGGTGAAGAGAAGACAGCAGCAGCAGAAAGAATATTCAGAAAGACATTTAAGAAAGAAAAAACTGATGTTGATGAAAAGAAAAAAGAAAATAATGCTGTAGATACAGAAGAAGACACTGAAGCATTTAAGTCAGCTCATCACTGAAAGTCAGGCAGTAAGCTTAATTTTAATATATAATATAATGCTTAATAATAATGCTCTGTTCTACAGCTGTCACTCTTTATAAAATATGTCACTATCAGAAATCAACAGATTTTCTAATAGCAAAACTATTCTTTCAAAGACTTTGCTGCAAGATAACTTAAGATTATTTAAAGAGAGTTTTTTCTCAATATAAAATGTTTTATTTTCAAAGCTCAGTCATCAACAGTCTGCAGAAGACAGTAAAAGCATATACTGTTATTTTCTTTAAAAGTATGTCTAATGAACTGTACAGTAATTATCATCTATCAGTTAACAGAATGCAGATGTCAATCTGACTGCAATTTATGTAAAGTAAGTTATCATTTAGCACAAGAATATGTCTCTCATTAAGAGATACATGCATAACTGAAACATTGTGTCTAAAGATGCAGATTAAAACAATTGTTACTAAGCTATTTTGAGAATATCTGACTCTCAATGTAGTAAATAAATAGACTAAATTGAAAGCTGTTTAACTGTGTATATATAATGCTCACTTATAACATTCATGTATCAGTAATCTCTAAGCTCATAACTTCTATCTTTGAGTCAAGTTTCAAGAACTCACTTACTAATCAGTCTCAGAATTCTTAAAATCTGAATAGAGCTTCTAAATTAAGTTAAGCTTTAATGTTTAAGTCTGACTCAAACTCTCAAGCTGACAATTAAAGCCTGACTTAATCTGACTTAAAAGCTCTGTTTAGATCAGGTCAAGTTAATCTGACCTGATGGTCACTTTACTAATTACTGTTAAAGTTAAATAATCTTTATTGTTCATTAAATCTTTAATGACATTTCTTGATATCAGTTACACAGTAACTTAATAAATATAAATTATAATTATAATTCATTAAATATATATCTTCTTACTGTTTATCTACTCACAAAACAATAACAATATTTTTAACTTTAAATTATATTTCTTTCTTCTAAAGCTTCTACAGATCTTTCTCAACATTTAAAGTATTTTAAGCATTAATTGTGTTATAAATTATATTGTACTTATCTAATAATGCTGAAAGCAGTGTTTAAAATCATTGCTTTAACTTAAATAAATTAATTATATTAAATTAAGTTGCAGCAATCTTTCTGTTAAGTTTGCTCAGATAAGTTTATGTTTCTTTAATAAATATATTTTTTAATATTTTATATTTAATAAATTCTGTTAAATATTGTCTTTCTATTGTCTGCAACTTCTTTTTATACTTAAACTTTAAAATATTTCATACATTCTTTATATTAATTTTATTCATCAGATATTCTTAATTATCTATATTAATGTAGATAATAAATTAATATAAAATCTTTATGTTGATTTTTCAACTTTTAAAATTAAAATTGTTAAAAGAAAACAAGAATTCACTAATAAAAGTATTAACTACTAAGATTTCAATAACATTTTATAGATCTTCTTTTATTAATCATTTTTATATAAAAGTAAATCATTGATTGCAGTTCTTATAAATGAGAATTAAAATAGATTGTTGCTTTATAAAGAAGTTATTGAAGTTTATGATGATGATAGTTAATATGTAGTATAAGAAGTAAATAAAGTAAAGTAATGATGTATACATAAAAGATAATGTAAATAAAATAAAGAAAGTCTTATATCTTTTGTTTTATAAGATAATAAATACTTATTTATCTTAATAATTCATATTAAGCTGTCAAAGAACAGTGCTCTCAATGAATAACTGTAAATACTTATTTATTTATTTAATAAGATGCATATTAAGCTACTAAGAATGCTGATTTTGCTTAACAATTTAAACTTATATATTTAGTTATTGCAGATGCTTATTTATCTATTTAATAAGATATGTATTAAGCTATTAAAACATTAAAAGTATACACTTTCTTTAAGAAGCTTCTTGCTAATTTGAGCTTATAATTTCTTAAAAGAAAGAAGATTTATGTTATTTAATGAAACTTTATGACTATGCAGTTGTGTCTAAAAGAATTAAGAATGTTAACTGCAGTCAATATTAATAAAAACTTTACTTAACTTCTGATACTTATTTTAACTAACTCAATAAAAGTAGCTGAAACATCACTTCTCAACAATTCTATTACTAATTATGTAATCTACAGCATGTAGAGACATTATATCTTATTTGATGACATGTACTACAGTAATGAATTGTATTTTTTAGTTTTAAATTCTTATTAATTTCTTTTAAATCATCTTAATGCAGCTTATACAGAGCATATATATTCTTTATTTGAATCTATTTTTTCTTAGATCTCTTACAAGACACATAAGTTTGTAAAGAATTGCACTTTATATTATTAATAAAATAAAGATTGCTAACATTAACAGTTAATATTAGCTTAGAATAGATGACAGTTTAGATTGTTATTAAGAGAATAAGAAAGAGATAGAGATTAAGAAATTGATTTAGAATGAAGATATAGATTATGATGTAATTATAAAATATATTATTTTTTTAATAATGATAATGAAAGCAGATTTAAATTCATAAATCAATTATAAAGATTAAGCTGTTTAACTGAATTATACATTTCTTAAAATCTTAACAAAGAATCTTATCTGTATCTATGTAAATAGAGTAATTAACATAATCAATAATATAGAAATTAACTTATTCAATTACTTTAAACTCATTGCTGTGTCTTTAAAATGTGTTCTGTACAGAAAAAAGTGTATAAGATGTCTTGAAATAAGATATTTACAACTTTTAATTATTTATATCTTATCTTCATCATTCTATGCCATATAACATTCAGAAGCTCAACAATTAAAAGTTTATAGTTAAGTTTTAGAATTTTATTAATAAACTTAACAATGTTTAATGTATTATGACTGTAGCAATGATCAAGAAAGTGAGTAATAGTTTAGAGTTGTGAATTTTAAACAGTAAGAACAGTTAATAAAACAATTTTTAAGAAAAAAGCACTTACTACTTATTAAAGTCAGTCTTTTACAGCTAATTTAATCTCTCAGAGTTTTCTTATCTTTATTTTAAAGACTTTCACTGTCTTTATTTAAGCAATAACTCAAAAACAGAATCTTAACATTTTTTCTGTTTTCTTTAAGAAGTTTTTACTTAAGTAATGACAGTAATAAGCTTTTATTACTTAAAAATTCAGCAGCACATCTATCTATAATAGTTTTTTAATTTAATCTGACATCAACATACAGTTCTGTATCTCTGAAATTGTTCATTGCAAATACAAAAAAAAGTATTTTTATGAGTTCTAAAACTTATTTTTCATTCTAGTTTACATAAAAAGCAAGTTTCTTTCATTTACATCAATTATAATTGTCAGCAGCAAGATCTGCACAAAGTAAACTTTTAAAAAGATGCTGTTTACAGTAAGAAAAAAATAACATTATTGAAAAAAATAATCAGACTGTACTAAGCACACAAGATAGTGTCTGAAGTTATCTGTAAGTAGTAATTAGTTTAGTAATAAAAGAAAAGAAAACTTATTAGTTACTAAATTAATTATAAAATTTATGTATACTTCAGAAGCTTATAAATAATTAAACATAGCTTCTGCATATAGATTGACAATAGCTAAAAGTTATATCATTAAACTTTTAAATTACTGTCTAAAAGTTCTTATCTAATTTACTGAGCTATCTTGTAGCTCACTGTCTTCTTAAAATGAATTTATTGACAATTCATAATATTATAAGACTTAAAAATTTTTATAATACATAAATATCTCAAAGCAATCTTCTATGCTCAGCTCTAACTGCAGAAGACTGTCTGTTTCTATATATTTGTTTTAATGTAGATGTATATCTTCTTTAATGTTAATATAATTATTATTTCATTCTTTAGACTCATCTGCACCCTTTATGTGCAGATTGACACACAGCATTTATATATAATGTGTATTGAGTATTTTATCAGTGTTTTAAACACAAATTTAAGAGAGAAAGTATCAGTTAACATAGTAGTTGATGTAGAAACAGAACTTATTTATTTTTAATAAATTAATTATTTATAATCTTAAGCAGAGTCTGTCAATTGAGAAAGACAGCATTCTTGAAAGAAGTATACAGCTTTGACAAAGCTGACATTATGATATGATGATAGTGAGATGAAATTGTGTAGAAATGAGTGATGTTGAGAATGATGATGAGATTAAAATGAATTGATTTGTAAATGTAAACATTACAATCTTGATGACAGCAACATGTTTACTAAAGATAAAAGAGTTAATGTTGACATTGAGTCTATCTAAGTCTTTTTTATGAACTGACTATCATCTAAGTCTTTTATGCAGTTACATGAATTAGCTGAGTCTTTTACTCTATATATAATTGTAGATACCTTAGGTATATATATACTGATCAGAGCCTACAAGTTTCTTTAAATATAGATACTCAGAGTATAATACAAATACAGATACAAATATTGATACTCTGTTCTGAGATACAGTATCTTAAGGTACCTTATCTATTTAAGATACCTTATCTTAGTAACTTAACCTTAATTGATTGATTAATTAATTGATTAATTTATAGATAACTGAGACTGTCTAGACTGCTATATACTGCATAACTACAAGCAGCTAACATATACTGATCTCATTCTCATTATTATCTTGCTATCATCATCACTGTTGCTCTGTAAACTAATTAATACAAATACAAATTCTAACTTTGCTTTCTGTAGTCTTTCATGTTTTTCTTAATTCTGATGCTTGCTAATCTTCTTTTCTTATAATCTAATACTAATGTCTCTCTTCAACTGTTGTCAATAAAAAATAAATGTTGCTATAAACAATTAATTGTCTTTTCTGCAGTCTAAAGTATGTAATTATTGAATTTTCTATTTTAAACTGCATCTAAGAATGTCTGATCTTCTAATATCTCTTTTATAGTCTGAAATTGTCTCAGAAGATTGCTTTATAACATAAGTATAGTGATTGCTTTAATTAATGCTGAGTTTTATAAAATCTTCTTTATATCATTAACTTATCTTAATAGTTTCTTTCTTAGATTCTAAGTTTGTGAACATTTCATTAGCACATAATGAATAGTCTAAATGCTCAGATTGTATAAGCATTGTGAAGAGTCTGCTCAGTTTATAATATAAAGATAATAAATTATGTCAATCTTCTCTGTATATAACTAAGTAATGAAAAAGCTTATAAATTAATAAAGTTCTGTATATTTATTCAACACTCTTCTATTTAACTATTACTTCATACTGAATGTAATCTGTTTTACTGTTTTATTCTTTTAATCATTAACTCATTCTTTTACTATCTGCTGATGAAGTCTTATCTTACAGATAACAATTAAATGTCAAATCTCTGTAATTTGTTCTTTCTCAATATATAAGTCTTTAATCTAAACTGCTGTCTTGACTGCTCTGTTTATCTTTTTATTTTCTGATATTTTTATACACATTAATATTTATCAAATTCATATCTGAACCTTCTGACTCTGCAGATCATTCACTTTCTTTATTATGTATTGTAGTAAGTACTGATCTGACTGTATACTCAATTTAATGACTGATTAAATTGTTACTTAATTATCTATATATATGTTCACTGCTCAGAGCTCTGATTCTATCATTTTCATTATATTTATTATGCTTATTGTCATGATCAGACTCTGTAGCTTCATCATATACACTGTAAATGTCTCATCTATATTTATATACATTATATATTTCAGATCTCTTTTCAATATCATTATCACTGCATTCATCTGATTCTTAATGTCACTGCCATCTGTATAAATATTCAATATCTTTTAATCTTAATAAAGTTTGTTGATATTATATCTGTGAACAGCTTTATCTGCATTGTTGTTTATGTGAATAGTTAAGTTATTTCATCATAATAATACAATGTAGAGCACTTTAAATTTCAAGTTAACTTTTAATGAAAGTTATGTCTGCATCTTATAACAAAGCTACAGACATTTCAGTGAACTCTTTCAGTAAAGCTTCTTTATAAAGTTAGATCTGATTCTCTTCATTAAAATGTAAATTAATGTAGTGACAATGCAGAGCATAAACTTTCTCAGTGTCTTCTTTAATTACTGTTTCATTAAGAAAAGAAAGAGTTTTATATTTAGTGCTGAGCTTATTGTTATGTAAAAGATTCTCATTATAATGACTTCTGCTCATCACTGTATAACTATCAATTTCTAAAGAATTCATTTCTGTTGTATAATTGTTCTGTGCTCACTGTCTAAACTGTATCAGACTGAGCAGCAGTACAGAATCTGTGACAGCATCATTGTTACATAGAGTCTTTATAGATTTTTAAGCTTAAAGTTTTATATAAAGTTTGTTAATATCATTAAATTCTTAAGACTTGTTGTGACTCAGATCTAAATGTATTATATATGTACATCTTATTTTAAATGTAAATTTAAGATGACTCTCAGCACTCTGCATATCAGTGATGTCTGTACTGTATATATATTTAGAGTCAGCTTTACTGTTATGTCATGTCTTGTAAAACAGTTTGTAAAGTGAATGAACTCATACTTAATTAAGATAAAGACAGAGACATATCTTTAAGCTTATTGCTCTGTGCAGCTGTGCATTGTGTACAAAACAATGCAGTTCTTCTTTGCTGACTTTTCTGTCATTATGATGTTTATATCATCAATTCAATTTACTGCTGTGACTCAAAGCTGTAAGTCATTAGCTAGGTTCAGCATGTCAGCATTGTAGAATAGATATAGAATGAGTGATAATGATGAATTTTAAGATATGTTTATATGAATGACAAAGCTCTCTGACTCATATTCTAACAGCTTTATTGTTGATGTTCTTTTTCTCAGAAAGTCTTCTATTCAGTTCACTATCTTCAGTGATAGATGGCATTTTTGAAGATTGTGAAGTAATCTTTTGTGAAAGACATTGTCAAAGGCTTCTGATACATTCAGCATTAGTAGTGATGTGATTGACATGCTTGACTTCCATGCTCTGTGGATCTGCTCCAGCAGTGTGTGGATTGCCTGCTCTGTGGACACAATCTTCCGGCCCCCCAAGTAACTCAACCCCACAAGTCGTCTCTGTCTCCAAGGTATTGATTAGGTCTAGCGCAGAGATGCCCCGCCGACCAGCCTTGATACCACATATCTGAAAGGTAATAAGGTAAATACCTAGGCACCTTGACTCGCTCCAATCCTAACCTACAATACAGATACATACTTAGTAGACGCCCAGCACCAGTCTTGTCATCACCGTCATGGGGGGCGAAACGCACTTGCGAGCTCCGAGCTCATTCCCGAAGCTCTCAGCCGGTCCTGTAGGGCAACAGGTTCACAGTATTTACAAAGAACGTCTTGGTCAATTCACTAGCAAAGGCCAATATGAGTCTAAGAACCTCTTGTCGTAAGTTGTCAGCCCTTCCTTGATGTGTTGTCCAATCAATGCCTCACGGTCTTGTTTCTCTGTAATGCGCTCGTATCTCGGTGATCAGGACTTTCATGTTGATCGAGACGAAACAGGGCAATGTACCAGGGCCGCGCCTCTGGTGACAGTCACGTTAAGCTTTCCGTATACTCTGTGCCCGATCTTGCGCGGCCGACCTTCAATGAGGCGACATCACAACATTTCCAACCCACCAGGATTGGCGAAAGTTTTGGGCCTAGCTGGTCTACCCACTGGTTCAAAGTCCAGCTCACGGTGCCTCCAGGACTACAGAAGAAGAATCATCTTGAGCTTCACTGGGATGCTAACAACGAAGGCCTCATCTGGACTCCGGAAGGAGAGCCCTTGCAAGGCCTTACTGGTGGGGGGGAGAGAGTTGAGTGGATCCTACCCGACAGCTTAAGAGATGGCAAGGAGCATACGATATACATCGAGATGGCTTGCAATGGCATGTTCGGTAACCCACGTGGTGGAGATATAATCCAACCTCCGGACCCGGACAGGTACTTTCAATTGGAAACAGCGGACATTGTCGCGGTTGATCTGGAAGCTCGAGCGCTCTTCCTAGACTTCTGGATCATTGGAGGTATTGCTTTGAATCTGGTGCAGACTGGAGTTACTAAAATTTTGCGCAGATGCCGCGCGAGAATTTCCGGATGATTCGTGGGAATCTCATCAAGCTTTGCAAATTGAAAACGCCATTATGGACGCGTTCATTGCAGGGAAGGGCACCCACAAGTCCATCCTTGAAGGGCGTAAGATAGCACAAAGGTACCTCGGCGAAAACGTCGACTCCGCAAAGGTTTATCGTACCGAAAAGGAGCCAATAGTCTATGCGATTGGACACTGTCACATTGACACTTGCTGGCTCTGGCCGTGGGCCGAGACCAAACGTAAGATTGCTCGCTCCTGGGCCAATCAATGTGATCTTATGGATCGGTACCCCGAGCACCGCTTTACCTGCTCTCAGGCTCAGCAGTACAAGTGGCTGGAGCAACTTTACCCTGCCTTATACGATCGGGTGAAAGCCAAGGTCAAGAAGGGAACTTTTCAGCCTGTTGGAGGCAGCTGGGTAGAACACGACACGAACATGCCAAGTGGCGAATCACTTGTCCGACAGTTTCTCTATGGGCAACGCTTCTTCGAGAGCCATTTCGGCGAGCGATGCAGGACATTCTGGTTGCCTGACACATTTGGATACTCCAGTCAGCTTCCTCAACTTTGTCGCCTGGCTGGTATGAGCAGCTTCTTTACGCAAAAGCTAAGCTGGAACAACATCAATAAGTTCCCGCATACCACTTTTAGATGGGTTTCGCTCGATGGGAGCCAGGTACTCTGTCACATGGCTCCCGCTGAGACGTATACTGCCGAAGCGCACTTTGGTGATGTGAAGCGAAGCGTCTCGCAACACAAGTCGATGGATCAAGATCCTACATCACTGCTAGTCTTTGGAAAGGGAGACGGAGGTGGTGGACCGACATTTCAGCACCTTGAGAAGCTGCGTAGGTGTCGAGGGATCAGTGACAAAGTCGGCCTCTTGCCGCGTGTTGAGATGGGCGAGTCTGTGGATGACTTCTTCACGAAGCTGGAAAAGAAGGCTGAAGAAGGTACGGAATTTGTCACATGGTATGGCGAGCTCTACTTCGAGCTCCATCGCGGCACATACACAACACAAGCGAACAATAAACTCAATAATCGCAAGTCGGAGATTATGCTTCACGACATTGAATATCTAGCAACTCTTGCCAGCATCAAAGACCTTGTCGAATCAAATGAAACATCCTACAGGTACCCGAAGAAAGACATCGATGACATGTGGGAGGACGTACTCTTATGCCAGTTTCACGACTGCCTCCCAGGAAGCTCGATAGAGATGTGCTATGACGATTCCGATAAGATATATGCGAAAGTCTTCGAGACGGGACATAAGCTTCTTGACAACGCTCTGTCGGCATTGAACGTGACGGAAGCTGCCACCGACGTACATCGCCTAGTTGCTCTTAACACTTTGCCATGGCCCCGGACAGGATTCGTCAAGCTCCCTCCAGCACTGACCAATGATCCATCGCCACAGTATGGACTTGTCCGAAATGTCGAAGGAATTGCAACAATCGAGCAACTTCCCAAGGAGCCAGTAGTGTCCCCCGCATCAGTTAGAGAAGTCAGGAACGGCGTCTTTGAGCTTCGGAATAACTACTATAAGCTTCAGGTCGAACGTGGGGCCATTACTTCCCTGGTAGATATCTTGGCTCAGCGGGAGATTATCCCAGCTGGTGGGAAAGCAAACCAGCTCGTTTTGTTCGATGATAAGCCTCTCTACTGGCAGGCATGGGATGTAGAAGTCTATCATCTTGAGTCTCGAGTGGAACTACCGGGGGGGCAGACAAAGGTTTGGGAGAGAGGACCACACCGTGCCAGCGTTGTCACCGAAACGAAAATCAGTGAACATAGCTGGGTAAAAACCACCATCAGCCTCGATGCCAGTCTCGCAGAGACTCGGTATGTCAACATAGAGAGCGAAGTCGAATGGCGGGAAAGCATGAAATTCCTTAAGGTCGAGTTCCCGGTCGACATCGTCAACACGGAAGCTTCATATGAAACGCAATTTGGCATCATCAGAAGACCAACCCACTACAATACCACTTGGGACATGGCTAGGTTCGAAGTCTGCTGTCATAAGTGGGCCGACCTCTCTGAGAATGGCTACGGCGTCTCTATTCTGAATGACTCCAAATACGGGTTTGCCACTTGCGGTAACATGATGCGCCTGTCGCTGCTCCGTGCACCCAAAGCGCCCGATGCGCACGCCGACATGGGTGAGTTCTCCTGACTATATTGTCGCTCCGCCCCTCCTTCACCAAATCCAATTGTGCCCAGCTAGACCTCATGTGAGCAGACCTCATCGCCTTCCACTAACCACCGCTGTAGGCCGTCACTATATCCGCTATGCAATTCTCCCCCACGCTGGGGCCCTTGATGACCGCACTATACGAACAGCTTTCAACTTCAACAACCCACTCAAGGTGTATTCATCACCCAACGGCGGTCGAGAAACAATGCTCACTGCCATTACTCTTCACGGCTCGCCATCACTTATACTCGATACTATCAAGCGTGGTGAAGACGACGAAGACGTATCGCGCGGCGAGCTGCGCAAGAGAAGTGGCAGAAGTATTATCCTGCGTGTATATGAGTCGCTCGGTGGAAAGAGCAGAGGTACCATCAGAACGATCTTGCCTGTCAAGGGAGTATGGAAGTGCAATGTTTTGGAGGATGACGAGCAGAAACTGGAAGTGGAGGATGGCAAGGTGGAAATTGAGCTGCGACCCTTCGAGGTGGCTACATTTCGCCTGCAAATGTAGGCGCATTCTCAACCTGTCGTCAGGATTGTTTTGGACACGAAGTATGGCCGAAGTTACCTTGAACGATGGGGTATGGTCGTGATGAGATGGATATGAGGAGCAACGACTATCAGATGACTATCAAGAACGCATTTTCGACGTTTCTATCATAACAGGGAAGCAAAAGACATAATATCAGTACGGATATCGTTGATTTCATCAGATCATTCAGTGACATGCCACACTCTTGGTCGCTGTGGAATTTCCAAACGCTAGATATCCAATGAATGCGCCAACTGCCACTGCAAGCATTACCCAACCGTTGTATGTCATAAAGAGCAGCCTATCCCATGGTTAGCCCCAATTAGCCACCATTTATGGGAACAAGCTCAGAAGACCACCATGACTGCCTAAGAGACCGACTCACATGACGAAGAAGCTATAAAACACCTGTAACGCGTAGAACCCCGCCTTCACCACCTTCCCGCTCCGCTCCGCTTCCCCTACATTCCTCCCTGGCCACAGTAATGAGCTCGATTCCTCACCGTCATCTTCTCGCCCATTCGCTTCAGCAAACGTGCCTCGGCCCGTAACAAACACCGCCCACTAACCGGCGAGGTAGTCAGACTTACTCGGAAGTTTGTTCAGATACCCGGTGTGGGATTGCTCGTAGCGGCGGCTCAACTCGCGCACGAGCTCGTAGCCAGCGGTGAGGGCGGCGACGGCGAAGAGGGAGAGAAGGAGCGAGAGGGTGGAGTGGACGTGCCACTGACGGAAGATGATGCAGAGGTCGGTGGTGTCCCATGTGAAGAGCATCTGCGGGGTTCGAGGGGAAGTTGTCAGCCAGTCCGGAATTGTGCCGATACGAGGGATGGGGTTCACCGACGTTCATGTTGCACATGGGCCCTTCGGTGGGCATGTCCATACCGCCGTGACCCATGTGCTTGTGATGATCCATATCGGCGATAGCAAAGGATTGGGATCGGATGTTGTGTAGGTATGTGATGGTTTGCTGTTTGCATGAATTAGGGTGTTTTCCGAATAGGCTTTTTTTTCAAGATATATAGTAGACTTTGACAACCTATTTGTTAACAAGTGCGACTTTAGTTCAGTTGGGAGAATGTTAGGTAAGTTTCTTAATACCACCTTTCAGTTACCCACTTCCAGCAAGTGACTAATCAGAACTAGACTGAAGTGTCCTTCGACTGCTTAATCTAAAGGTCGCCCGTTCGATCCGGGCAAGTCGCATCAAGTTATCCTTTTGATTTTTTGTCCTCGGCTCCTCATCCAAGAGGGACGCTCGGTGCCAGACTTGAGCCTCAGTAATCCTCTTGAATAACATAGAAATTAAATTGAGAAATAGCTCGCCCAAACAGAAGCTGGCGAGTAGGGGTTTAAAAAAGATATAACGTGTACACTGGCAAAACAGAACAACCCCTCCTAAACTCATTCCCATCCTTTGCCGCCAGAAGTGTGTCTCGTTATCTCAATAATACACCGCTCTCTCAAGTATCGAAGAGGTCGGTCTTAGAAATGGCAGAAACTGTGCCCCCTACAACCAGCACCACCCCTGCGAACGTGGATTCCGCCCGCGGCATGCCCTACTATGAGAAGCTCCGGCGCGACCTCCGCGAGACGCTGCAGAAGAAACGTCTTCTCGACAAGAACATGGTATCGACCTCCTTGCTCTCTTGCCCTTACGGATGCTCGTATCTCCGCAACTACTGACACTTTCAATGGTTCTGTCCGCATAGGCAGCACTCGAAGACTCAATCTACCGCTTCGAAGCCTCCTACCTCGAAGACACGGGCGCGGGAAATATCATCAAGGGATTCGACAACTACATCAAAGGCTCATCTGGCACTGGTGCCGGTACGTTCTCGGCCAGTACTGGGGGAGGGGGAGGGAGCACGGCGGGGCGGAGGAAGGGTGTGGTGTTGGAGCAGGACAGAGTCTTCTCGAGGAGTTCGGCGAGTTTTATGTGGGTAGGTCATTCATCCATGTCCTAAGTACGCGGCGAAAGCGATGCGCCGGAGATGGTGGAAGTGGAGTGCTGCTGAGGATGCGGGTTTGCCTTTCGTGGCGCGAAAGGGGGTGGTGATACGGCGAGCTGACAACGACATTCCATGTTCGTGCTGCGAACAGCAAGAGTCTCCACCTCCTTCCTCGGCACAAACCACACCTTCACACGCTCCGACGCCTACATCGAGTTTCGCGCCGCCGCTGTCGGCACGGGAGAGTAACCAGCCGACACCCACGAGCGCCACGAGTACGAAAGCGGGAGGAGGGTGGAAGAAGAATAAGAAGGTTGGCGGCGGGGATAAGGATGATGAAGCGGAGGCTGGGGATAACGTGAAGCAAGTCAAGAGGCTGAAGATCAGTTATGGCAGGGAGTGAGTGGATCCGACTGGCGTTGTGGGAACACGGCACAAGACACCCGCATCAATCAATTGAAGTTCTTTGAAGGCAGTGTGTTACGATGCTATCACGCATATGCTCATGGTATTTCCGCGTCATCTGCATCGCCAAAGCCGAAGTTAAATGTCTCGGACTGTTTCGCAGTCTGCAAATTGCCCTTGACCAGTTCATCCCACTTTCGCTTTTTCCGCTCCTTCGTCTTCTCCAGACCACGTAATGCCTCCTCCAACGTCTCGGGACAGGCTTCTCGAAGTTTGCGGACGAAGATTTCGTAAGGATTCCGAACATCGGCTGCGAAACCCGAGACTTGCGCGGGCTTGTCCCGGAGGAACGCAATCACATTGGCCAGGTGCGCGTGGGGGACGAAATTCTGCGTGATGGCAATGGAGGGCTCGAGGTTGACTACGAGATGCCACCAGCCTGACGGGACGTGTAACACTTCACCTTCGCCGCAGATACCCTCCCTGCAGCCCTTGGTCCTTCGTGCTTCCGCGTGGAAGCCGAGGAGCCATTCTGCAATACTGAGCGGGCTCGTCACTTCACTTTGATCCTCCGAGACGAAAACCCCGGGCGGAGGTGGAAAGGATGGGGAGGCTGGAAACATGATCCAGTATTTGGAGCCGCGAAGAACGGCGTTCCATGCGCTGTGACAATACGTTAGCGGCGCTTTGCGCTGTTAAGCTGTGGGAACATACCTGGTCGCATTCGGGTCTTTGTGGAAGGTACTTCCGCTTCTTTCGGGGCCAACAATCAGCCATCGACTGTCGGGCCTCTGCTCGCCAAGGATGGCAAAGAGATCTTCGCCAAAACACTCGGGAATCCAGTAATCCCCCTTCTCATCTTTACCAGTGGTCAAGTTCATCTTCTGTACGAAAGCGCGGTCAAACAGATACAGAGGACTCTCGTCGCTGTTGTCGTTCATGTATTCGATGTAAGTCTTGAGCGGCCAGTCAACCGCCTCCGCCCTGAAATTCACTGCACCGAATTGGTCGAGAAGAACATCGGTAGACCATCTATGATACACGGGCCACTCCTGTACCGGCTCGGTTAGTATGAAGGGCTTATCTGTCCAGTCGGTGGAAAACTCCGCGGCCGAGATGTTACTGAGGCGGGGAATGGCATTGCTGGCTGGGATGCCCGTGGTGTACGGTTGTAAGGTAGTGTGGGCACAGAAATATGGCCGATGGAGGACGTCGGAGAAGAGATCTCTACAGGAGATAGGTGGCAGCGTGGGAGGTGGGAGGATCAAATACGTCGAACGCCACGTGCTCCGCCAAGTGGAAGTCGAAGGGGGGGATCTAACACGAACCGTTCTCAGCAAACCAGCCATTTTAAGTACGTTATAGTATACTCAAACAAAGGATGAGCTACTATAGGACTGGATTATAGCGACCTTGCAGTTCCTGGTAACGTTGCAAGAACCCTGAAACATCAGAGACTCCTACATTGCGATGGAAAAGAATAGGGAAAGAATATGAATTATAAGATTCAGCCCTAACAGCAACTCCGCTTAAGCATATAGAAGATCAGGAACCCTTGTCCCCACAAGCTACAGATTGATCACAGAGAAGGCCAATGCTCTTGTGAAGCTCTCCACAGGAAGGAACAGCATCAAAACACCCACACAACAGCATCTGTACCTTGTACCAAGTACGTGAACATGATGAGATGCAAGACGCGTCGAAGAGAGTTTAGACGTACTCTATGAACAGTGTTTTCCATAGCTCCTCAAACCGAGTAAAGGCATATAGAGCTTTGCAAGTGGCCTCCACTTGTAGGAGATTCCGAGCATCCAGATACTCCAAAATCTCAACAGTTAGTTCGTCTGGAAGACAGGCGAAATACCCAGCTGCAGACTTGAGGTTGTAAACTGATGTATAGATGTTTCCAGCTGGCTTGATACCCAGTGGGTGTGGAGGAATTGCAACCGCTGCTGATATAGCATCATCAACGTCGAGTTCCTGTTTCTGTCCATCAACGAGCTCCTTGACATCTGTATAGTGGCCGTCGATGAGCACAGAAGCAGGACCCATGACTAGGTGCCTTCTTGTATACGAATCCTATCCCACAACCAGAACGGTTCAGAGAGGACAGGAGACAACCTGGAAATTAATTAATGGCATGTGTCACTTCACGCTGCGGGAACGAAGCCTTCCACCTGTGAAAGATCGGTTAACTAGTGCGAGTTTAGCCGAAGGCGCTACTGACCTAGTGCGGCAAACCGAAGCGAACACCAATACAGAAAAAAATCTCAAAGCCTTCCCACGTTTTTTCTTCGACAAGTTACAACGTACAATTCACGAACCAAAACAAACCATAATCCACTAGATTCAGATCAGCTCTCGTTACAGAGAGCTCTGATATCTAGTTTTCGGTCCCACTGCGAGTTTCAGTATCACTCTGACGTCGCCCTGCAAAGGTCATCTCAGTGATCACATAGCCCCACCTCAACTTCCTCCCACCACTTTCGAGTTCACAGCTCTGAGCTTGTGAACCACGCAAAAGACAGTTGCAACCATGGCTTCCAACGATAAAGGTCTCGAAGAGATTCCAGAAAGTATGTTGTGTGTGCTGAGCTGCAGCCTGTGTACTCCAGTCCGTGGCGCATGTGAGCGCTGACTGAATAATTTGTTCGTTCTAGGTCAGATTGAGTCCAATTACGACGAGGTCACTGATTCCTTCGATTCCATGAACCTCAAGAGTGAGCTGCTGAGAGGTATGCTACAACCCACGCCTGATACGGGATTGTAGAACGGAGGTGTATTAACACTCAGTAGGTGTCTATGCATATGGGTTCGAACGTCCCTCTGCCATCCAGCAGCGGGCCATCATGCCTGTCATCAAGGGTAAGCAGCTGTCTAGTCTGGTATAAAAATTTACTTTCCTAACATCACCCTGCAGGTTCGGACGTCATTGCGCAGGCCCAGTCAGGTACTGGAAAGACTGCAACTTTCTCCATCTCGGTCTTGCAGAAGCTTGACCCCAATGTCAAGGCTTGCCAGGCTTTGATTCTTGCACCTACCCGTGAGCTTGCTCAACAGATTCAGAAGGTCGTCGTCGCCATCGGCGATTTCATGAATGTCGAGTGTCATGCGTGTATTGGCGGAACAAGCGTTCGAGATGATATGAAGGCTCTCCAGGATGGTCCCCAGGTTGTTGTTGGCACACCAGGTCGCGTTCATGACATGATCCAGCGTCGTGTCCTCAAGACCGATTCCATGAAGATGTTCGTGTTAGACGAGGCCGATGAGATGCTTTCCGTACGCCTTCATGTTGTTTGCTTCTCATCAGAAGAATACTCACTGTGTGATAGCGCGGTTTCACCGAGCAAATTTACGACATCTTCCAACTCCTCCCACAATCCACCCAAGTGGTCCTCCTCTCCGCTACCATGCCCCAGGATGTTCTTGAAGTCACCACGAAGTTTATGCGTGACCCCGTTCGGATCCTTGTCAAGAAGGCTGAGCTCACCCTCGAAGGTATCAAGCAATTCTACATTGCGGTTGAGAAGGAAGATTGGAAACTTGACACACTGTCCGATCTCTACGAGACTGTTACCATCACTCAAGCAGTCATTTTCTGCAATACGCGGAGAAAGGTTGATTGGCTCACCGAGCAACTCACCGGTCGTGACTTCACCGTGTCTGCGATGCACGGCGACATGGATCAGAGCCAACGTGACTTGATCATGAAAGAGTTCCGATCCGGTTCGTCTCGTGTTCTGATCGCTACTGATCTTTTGGCTCGTGGAATCGATGTGCAGCAGGTGTCTCTCGTCATCAACTACGATCTTCCCGCCAACCGCGAAAATTACATCCATCGCATTGGTCGTGGAGGTCGATTCGGACGGAAGGGTGTAGCCATCAACTTCGTTACTGCAGATGATGTCCGGATGATGAGAGAGATCGAGCAGTTCTATAGCACTCAAATCGAAGAGATGCCGATGAACGTTGCCGGTAAGCTCCGGGTTGCTACAACCAGGTTTAGTGCGCTGCTAATCTTGCTCGGCAGACCTGATCTAAGGATTTCGTGTTCGCACTCTATGGGTATATCATACATCTCTGGCACGCCTGTTCAAGTATGAGCATCTGCGCGACTGTACCATGGACGCCATATCAAGAGGAGAGTAACGGTGAGCATATCTGGTTCGCCTGGGTTGCGAGGACAGATTTCATGGGATCAGACATAAAAATGAGGTGCAGAGTGTTTTCACAGCTTGTTCCGGCTGTGGGAAGTGTCTTCGACTTTTCTTATGTTTGCAACGCTGCAATTGATCGGCGGCGATAACAACTGGCTATTGCCACATGTTCTTCCGTCTCGGCATTGACCTCATACCAGGGCTTTGCTCTTGGGTTACGTTGGTACGGCTGTCGTATGACTGCTTTTCCAGCGCGTGGGATTTTCTACGTCCTGACGGTCGAGATGTTGATGATTAATAAATGTGTTTATCAAATCCAGATAGAATGGGAATTCTCAAAACCACTGCTCAATTGGATATGTGAGACTCGTCATGGTCAATAAACCGTCCCGCTCCTTACATCGACGACTAGGTATGGAAGGATTCACCTTGATAGTGAGCTGAGAATTATCTCCACCAAGACTCCGAAAACTCCGATGCATCAGAAACGAAACGTAAGACCCCTGGACATGACGAAGGGTACCGCACAGTCGGAACATCATTCCATCCGCTCAGACTCAGCCTAGAGTCCAGCATCAAGATCAGACCATCCTCTCCACCTTCTCCCACTCCACACTCCCCTCCGGAACAGTTGACTTGTCTCCACCCATCTCCTCTCTTACGACGCCGCTGTTCCTGAGACCGATCATCCACCCCACCATTCCCGCAGGAACCCAGTTGCCCACGACTTCATAAAGTAAACTTCCACGCCCGACGTGCCATACCTTCGCCGGCTTCTTGACGGTCAGAGCATCGAAGACGGAATTGTGGAGTTCGCGCAGGGGACTTCCTTTGGCGACCCCGCCGCCGTTGCTGGTATTGATACATCCGCGGGTGGTCAGGATGTTGGTGGAGTGCGCGACGAAAGTCTTGGCGTAGGTGGCGCGTACAGCCGACGGCCAGGACAATACGTCCGCCCGGGTCGTACGCTCGGAGGACGCTTGCAGATGCGTGCGCCCGCCGACGGCGCCACAGTCGAACGTGCCGAGTCGGAAGTTTATAACAGGTATGTTCGCGGGCGCCAGTTCGGCCGCTAAAGTGGTCGTGTATGCTGTCAGGGCGGCGACGGTGGCGGTCTGGATGGAGTGGAACGGTGGGGACAGGGAGGGGATTATGGAGGGTGTCAGAATGAGTAGACGGGAGTGGAAGGTCAGAACGGGCCGGAGGAAAGACTGAGCCGTGGTTGTTGTTGCGAGGATCTTGGTGTTGAGCGTGTCTGACCACAGCGCAGGGGATAGTGTTTCGATAGGGCCTGATGGGTAGATTGTGTCTGGGATTAGGACGACGCCGGCGAGGGTGAGATTGTGGGGGGTGGAGCCGGGGAAGGCGTGGTGCGGGAGAAGGAGATGAGATGTGAAGCGGCTGATGGTCTGCTCGGTGGACAGGGGCTAATGATCCGTTGCGTCAATGAATGACATGGAGGAGACACTGGTCGGGTAAGGGAGCTTACGTCGACAATGTCAATGTTGAGGGGGTGTATATCAGCCCTTGCTTCGTTCCGCACCAACTGTTCTTCCTCTACCGTATTCACCACGATGTACACGACGAAGCCGCGCCGCTCTAGATCCAGAGCCAAGGACCGAGTGATTGGTTCGTTCGGGTTTCCTGCTATGACCACGACCTCCCTCCTCGCTCCATTACTGGCCCTTTTCGCCCTTCTCTTCCTCCCATACCGCTTTCTTCTCCTGTAAATCAAGAAGCCTCCAGTTCCTACGAACGCTACGATTGCCGCTGTCAAAGCCTGGTGTCTAAGAACCCAGTCTTGCGCCGCCGCAAGGTATCCTCTTGGTACGGTTGGGGTTATTCGACGCGGTGGTGGGGGTGGCGGCTTGACTGCTTGGGGAATCCATGTGGCCGACTGAAGACTTTCACGGATAGCAGCAGAAACGGAGTCGAACTGCCTATCGATGGCATCTGCGAGCTCCAAAGAATATCTTTTCACATCATTTGGTATGGCGGACAGCTTGAATTACATGGGTCAGTCTTTGTATGCATACCGAAACCAAAATGGAGATCTTACAACGTCTAAGAAATACTGATCATCGCTTGACATGATAGTTGAATGTGGGTTGATATACGAATAGAGCAGACCATGAAGCCCCGTGAACCAAGAAGATGTGGGGGTGTTGAGTTGTGGCGCACGCCTACGAGTGGCGCAAAATACGAGGCTGGAGCCTTGCAGATGTCAAGGGTAAGCGACAACAGCCCACGATGGTTTGACCATTCATTTCAGTCAATCAATTCAATTAACTTCATACCTGGTCAGGCTGGTTTCATGCATGGCTGCCTCTCCCGTAAGCATGATTCCATCAACTTCCAAGTATCCGCGTGGCGTACCAGCTTGTCAACGCTCCTCCGGACGCACATCTATTGAACAACACATCAAAGGTCCCTGAGAAAGCTCTCTGTCATTCTACTTATGGTCACACTGGTTCTGCAACCATGCGTGAGCATGACCCACTAATCGCAGAGTACTCCCATGAAGCGCAGCGGCCCCGTGCCACTGACGCTTTGCAGACCATACGAAAAATTGCCTCACTTGTTAAACCTCTCATGCGACAGCGGGGGTGGCGTGTTCGCATTCTCGCTGAATTCTGGCCCGATGAGAAGAATCTCCTAGGTCTGAACCATAATCACGGAGAAAAGATATGTTTACGTTTACGGTATGCCTATGATGAGAGACAGTTCCTGCCTATGGAGGATGTGGTGGATACGATGCTGCATGAATTGGCACACATCGTGCATGGTCCGCACGATGCGCACTTCCATGCTCTATGGAATCAGTTGCGAGAGGAGCATGAGCAGCTTACGAGGAAGGGATACACGGGCGAAGGATTCCTGTCGGAGGGGAAGAAGCTCGGTGGGCGCCGTATCCCCATCGATGAGGCCCGGCGCCGAGCCCGTGCTGCAGCCGAGCAAAGGCGGACTCTCACGGCCGGATCCGGGCAAAAGTTGGGAGGCACGCGGGTACGGAGAGGAGCGGACATCAGGAAGGTCATAGCGGACGCGGCGACCCGGAGAGCTACGGTGACACAGGGCTGTGGGAGTGGAAGGCAGGAAAGTAAAGGTATCGCGGACGAAGTGGGTCGGAATGGGTTCAGGACCAAGGCAGAGGAAGATGACGCGAACGACGATGCGATTATGCTGGCTTATATCGAACTACTACAGGAAGAAGAAAGGGAGAAATACGGAGATGCTTATATTCCCCCGAGTCAAGAAAACCCCACTGGCGGCGGTCCATCGGCCTTGCCTCCGTCAAGCGTAGCACGTGCGACTTCAACGTCGGATCCGAACCCCGATACTCGCGCCAAGAATCTGACCAGCATGCAACCCACCACTACCACCAAGGGTACATGGACCTGCCAAATATGCACCCTTGAAAACCCTTCGACCTACCTCTGCTGTGACGCCTGTACGACTGAGCGACCCGATTCCACCCCGAGGACCCCTCAAACGCAACATGCAACTCCTCCATCAACCAACAAACGTTCACAAAAGGCGTCTGATGGAGCGGCCAAAGCCCTCTCGTCGCTGGACGCAGGGTTGAAGAGCAAACCGCTCGGTTGGGTCTGTCATCGGTGTGGGACTTTCATGGAAAATGAGTGGTGGACCTGTGCGGGTTGTGGGAGGATGAAGCTCTCTTCATGAGGATGTGCCGGGTAGATGGCGGCGTTTGATGGTCGACAATCTAGGAATCTTAAATTCTGAGACCTTTCGTGCGGCATTTTATGCTGTCTTGTGTCGGGTTACCCAGGTGCATGGCTCAGATGTTGTCAACCATTTCAATGATACTATACATGTCCTCGGCCACATCCGGATCTAGAGCGACTATGACCTAGATTACTTTCCCGGATAACTTGGCATCTCCACATCTTGGGCCACCGGTTCCCTGCGTCCGTAGAACTTGCCGTTCATACGCATCGCCCGTTCAGTCAGCCGCTTTCTCGCCCAAATTAGAACCCACACTACCAGAAAGATGACTATCATAGCCGCCAAGATGGCGAAGGCGTACGCCGCAACCCTACCACTGTGTCCGTTGCTGGGATCAAGGAAGCCGTAGGGGTAAAAGCCTTCCGTGGCTTCGGTAATGTAAGCGAGAGCTAGGTACAACGCCAGTAGAAGTATCAAGAACGGCAGGTGGAGGAAGGGAGGTGGGGATGAGCGGAGAAATAAAAGTTCGAAGAGGGCGAAGGCGCAGTTCAGGGCGTGTTGAGAAGTCTGTGTGCGATGGTCAGGAAATTTGCAAAACATTGCAGCAAAACTACCTGCGAGCGGAGAAGGTATGGCAGTGAGTAGACGCACGTTGGACCAGGCGTCGAAAGCTACCGGAAACCATGGGCCCGAGTACAAGATTGCCCAGAACACCACCGTCACCAGGATCGGAAAGGTCACCACGGTTGTGTAAAAGAAGGCGTGGAGGGCCTGTAGGGGTCTGGGCCAGCGGGACAGGAGCGGAGAGCCGGTGCGTAGGTAGGAGAAGGTGTGGAGGGCGGAGAAGAAGAAGTAGAAGGCAAGTCCCCAATATGTCAAGTCTGTAAAGTATGAAAATGAATGGCGGGCACGATCCAGACGATGGTAAGTGCCATCCCAGGCTATGATGACGAAGATGGTTGTGAAGGCGTAAATGGACTGCGGAAGCCATTAGAAGTCATTAGCTCCCATCCCAAGCAAGGCCTTGATAGGGCTGAGGAGACTTGTTTACCAGCAATGCTCGGATCGAGCAGAGAAGCCAAGGTGGAAGAAGCCAGCTGGTTTCAAAGCGATGGGAAGGATCGAAGGGCACATCGACGCCCATTAGATGGTAGAATCTTGACATTTTTGCTTGACAAGATATAACAAAGAACAAAGATACATATAGGACATATGGGAGAACGTCGTCCCCTTCCCTAAAGCTGCTTTTTATGAACTAACAAAGAACAAAAGCTACCGGGCAGCATCTTCAGCTGCCTTTCAGAGTATACGAGAGGAGGGAAGAGGAGCTGAGCCCTACCTACCTAGCCTCCAAGCCTCAAGAATTACTCCATGGGGTCCGGTATGGACGCCAAGAACGCTAGTCCTTCTGGCGTTAGCCTTGAGCGCCTACCTTAGTCATCAGAGATGGTCCGAGGTGCTACCTTACCTTACTCAAGGTATCGAGGCCTTCCAAATCTCCTATTGGCTGACTACCGGAAATTCTACTTCTCCTTTGCATTTGTCAAACATAGGAGGAGTGGCTAGTGGAATGAACGTGTAATCATAAGTGTCTAGCTACTCTATGGAAATGTGGCCCTATAAGAAGGCCTCCAATCAGCAAAAGAAAAAACTTTTATTCATAGCAAACTGTTTGTCCTAGCAAACTCCGCATGTTTCTGAAACCTCTGTAGAGCTTTAAATCACTAAGATAATGAAATGAGGCTGAAAGTTTGACACACTTTCTCAGTTCATTTCAGTGATGATGAGATAGAAAATGAAGGCACACTTTCTTTACTCATAGAGTTGAGAAAGATGTGCTATGCCTCTAACTCAATTTGAACAGATATCTCTTGAGTTTTGAACTCAAGTGTCATATCATTAGATCACAAGGTCTTTCACTGACTGATGAGACTCATAAGATTTGTAAAATGAGTGAATTTCAGTGTTAAAAGTGACTTTGTAAGTCTGTTGATGATTATGTCACTTATAAGAATGTAATTGAGATGAATAAGTCTGCAGAATTCAACTTCTCTTATGAAGTGATGATGTATGTCAATGTGCTTTGTACAGATGTAAAATTCAGGATTCTTAGTCAAGACTATAGCTTTCTGATTGTTCATCTAAATTGTGACTGTCTCAAATTTCTTTAGCTCTAGCTCTTTAAGTAATTTCTGCATTCACACTGCTTTCTTTATAGTTTCTGTTAAGATCATGTACTTTGCTTTATAAGAGGATAAAACAACTGTTCTTTGTCTTTTTGAACTTCAGGATACTGATTCATTAATCATTTTTGTTAAATATATAACTCACGATAGCTGTGCTATTAGTGTGGTGCCACCTTTTAACAGGTTATGAGCCTGGGTTAGTGCGTGATAACTTGCATAAAGTGGCGCCTAGGCCACCTCTGCCGGTGGTTCAAGTCCATGGTGAGAGAGTAAGTCCAAAAGGTCACAAGTTTGAACTGCTGTCTGTGCGCACCCTTTACACCTGCGGGTCAGTTGCGGGCCGATCGCGGGTTAGGGGGAGTGTTAGATATATAACCCACGATAGCTGTGCTATTAGTGTGGTGCCACCTTTTAACAATTTTTGTTGAAAGGATAATGGGTACTTGTGCTATCTGCCTATCTAGTGGATCTCACGCGTCGACGTTGACTGCAGTCGACTTGGGTATCGTTCGATGGATAGCAGGAGCTCTGCCGTCTAAGGCAGGAGAAGACTCTGCCAGCTCCTTACGCTAAGACTAAAGGAGTCAAGGACGCGGATAGAGCACCGCACTTCTCAACACTCCCACTCGGTGCATCCATATCTATTGGCTCCCACTGTTGTCAAGTCCCAGCTGACACACAAAGCGCTC
>JAABUY010000658.1_pt1 | contig 57234 bp, 51 predicted proteins | sample 5560271 | NCBI WGS metagenome assembly JAABUY01 (sample SAMN10711886, study PRJNA513374) | rock metagenome | isolation source: Antarctica rocks | place: Antarctica: Victoria Land, University Valley | reverse complement strand
TCTCTTCATTTTCCCTTCGCTGCTTGTCCTCTGCCCTATCCTTCTCTCATCTATGTTCTTCAATTACCGCGCTAAGCACTCTGCACATCGTCAGTGCCTGCAGGTGTCGCAGACTTTATTTGTACGAAATCCAGTGATCTTACCTCACGGGCAAAACGCGGATTCATGAATCGGGGTTACGACGGCTTCTAGCTTGATTTCAATGCAAACCTGGTTTGGTTTCAAACCGGCTGTAACTCATATTTGACTTCAAGTGGTTTTGCCGTAAACAAAGATTCGTAACATGAAAGCATGATGGATTGACATGTAGGAACTAGATCAGAGGCTAGGGCCAGGGGCTAGGCCGAAGGCCAGACCTGGGTTAGCTCTGTAACTAGGGTGCGAACATGTTTAAAACATGTTTTTTGACTATCTTCTTTAGGCTAGCTCAAAGCGTGTTTTATACATGTTTTTTGAAGGAGGTTTTAAACACAGGGGTGGTATATATTTATAGTAGCAAATTAATAGGGGGTTAATTGGCCTGCAGGTTGACCTCTTCACCATGTAAAGGAAGCTTCAAAAGCACCTGGCCGTCGATGACGCTATTCAAATACTCGTTGAGAATATTCTCGCTTGAAGGATTTAGTCTGGTCATAGCAATTTCCTTCTGCATAGACTGACCGCGTCGGGTCGGGTTGGAATTTTTTTGGAAAAGTGTCGGGTCGGGTTGAGAAGTTGGACCCGACAACCCGACCCGAAAACCCGACCCGACCCGACAAGATATTAGATAGGTGTAAATAGCTTGGTCGAACAGCCTACATGGTTCCCCTTCATGACTTCCTACCATGTTTTCCCGTCATGACTCCCTACCAAAGTCAAACGGCCTTCATGTTTTCCCGTCATGTTCCCCGTCATGTTCCCCTCCATGTTCCCCTTTATGTTCCCCTCCATGTTCCCCTTTATGTTCCCCTTTATGTTCCCCTCCATGTTCCTCTTTATGTTCCCCGTCATGGCTTTCTACCAAACCTCCCTACCAAACAGCCTTCATGGTTCCCCGTCATGGCTTCCTACCATGGCTTCCCTCCATGGCTCCCCTCCATGGCTCCCCTACCATGGCTCCCCTACCATGGCTCCCCTACCATGGCTCCCCTTCATGACTCCCTACCATATAGCCTTCATGTTTCCCGTCATGACTCCTATCAAAAAGGTAATGCAAAAAGGTAATGCAAAAGCAAAAAACCGGGAAAATTTCTATATTTAGCCCTCTTGGCGCCAAGCTCGAGTCCTTGGCGGGTCGGGTCGGGTTGACCCAATTCCCAGTCGGGTCGAGTCGCGTCGGGTTGAAAATATGAGCAACTCGACTCGAGTCGGGTTGAAAATGTGGGCAACTCGACTTCGAATCGAGTCAAATTCAAAATGTCAACCCGAAACTCGACTCGACGATCAGTCTATACATGCTTCATCATTTGATGACTTTATTTGCAGTCACATTATGAGTTATTCATGTCTGAAACATTTCTAGAGTGCAAATAAACATTCAAATCTATGCATTTGATTTTGATGTACATTGCAAGAATGCTTTCTGCTTTCTGAAAATCATCATGCATCTTTATCATTTTATTACTCAAATGCAATCTTTGTGCTGAAATTGTATTAATATTTGCAATGCATTCTCTGTACTTTTCTCATTGTTGATTTCATTGATCTTTGTGATACTGTATTATTGCAATGCTATCACTTATTGAAGCTGTTACAGAGAAAAATAATCATTTGCATTTCATTTATATTCTTGTGTCTTCTTAAATTGAAATGTTTAGAAGCATTACTTTCTTGATGATAAGTAAGTAAGAAATAACGTGATTAACTTTCATCAAATGAACACATATTAGTTTGCATGCTTGTTTGATCTCTTATGTTCAATCATTAACTCAACTGTGTAGTCTGATCTTGTTCTATAACATGTTCAAATGAACATGTAGCAAGCTTATGTATGTTTCTGTCTTTAGAGTTTTAATGCTTACTTTTTTGAACATTTCTGCTACATGACACAAAGTCTGATTCTGAAGTGTTTCTAGTTTGCATTCTTTATTCAACAGTTCATTTTTCTTGTCATGCTGATGTCAGATTAATGCTTTGAATGTAATTTCTGATCTTACTACTGCTGAGTATACTTGTCTCACTTTTGTGAAGATAACTTCTCATGTAAAAGTTTCAAGATGACTAAGTGTTAACATTCTTGTGACGTGACTCACTTCTATCTGTCAAAGATGCGCGCTTCATTGCAGTTTCATGTTCATTTACATCTTTAAAACTCATACATCTGATTTCAATTTAATAACTGAGTTTTCTATTTATATATTAATCATTATGTTGAATCTTTTTAATTTTCTAGTTTTTTATTTTTTTATTTCTTCATTAAGTGCATGCAATCTATGACTATGACACTATCTAGACGCTGTGTGTATGTTAAATTACATGTAATCTAGTCATAATTGCTGCTGTATATTTTCTCATTGAACAGTCACATTGATAGAGTGCACATACGAGCGTGTGAACTGTTTATATAATCAAGTGATCACATAAACAACTCAAAATTGTGAAAGCTGATCACTTCAACGTAAGCTTTCAACTTGTTTATACGATTATCAAGCTAAGCAAGCTAAATAAGCTTTGATTTATGTAAATAAAAGCTGATCACTTTGACGTAAGCTTTTGAGTTCGCTGTATGATCACTCAGCTGAATGAACTAAATGAGCTTTGATTTATGTATTTGTGACACATGTAAATCGATCAGAAAATCGAAAAATCTATTGATTTACTGCATTGCACAGATGTGTATATGTGCAAAAGCTAAGTCGTGTCTTTGCAATGACTGTGTGAATGTCGTATACTAGTTGCAGCATGTGCACAAAGATGTTGCTGTCATTCTGTGTATATGCGAGCTTCAACACGTCGATGATCGCGTTGTTATTACTTCGCTCTTCGACTGTGTGTAAGCTCAATGTGTGAGTAAAGCGTTGTTATTGCTCTGTTGATGTTGATGAGATTGTTCAGCTCTTAATTTTCTAGTGAAATGCATAAGCTCATACTTTTCTGATGCAAACGTTACGTCATGAGTGTAAACTTATTTCACGCAAACGTTGTATGCTTTGCTTAATGTTCTACAGATTTTTTCAGTGAATTTATCATAAACTAGAATGTTAATATCATTTACAAAGTTAAACACTTCAATTTTAATTCTCAATGCTTTGCATTTTTTGATTAAACTTGCATTGAAGAATAGAAAGAAAATTGATGAAATGAGAAATCTCTGTGATATGTTTGCATTTATTTCATGCATGTCACTCATTTATTCATCAAATATTAACAATGTTTCTTAATTCTTTAGAAAGTTGCATATTCATTTGATTATGTAGCTTGATGTTCTTTTCATTTTCAGCATATGCAGAAGTCTGACATGTAAGACTTGATTGAATGCTTCAATGATGTTTAAGCTTAGCATAAAGATCACATATTTGATTTCACAGTTTCACATTGTATAAACTTAATCTATCAGTAAATTTAATGTTAAGATCATGAATTACTTGCATTTTGCTCTCATTTGAGCATTTGATAGCATACAATGAATCTTAACTATGTCACTTAATCTTTTGATCATGTTCAACTTCAGCACTTTGCTTATGATATTGAGCAAAGCAATGAATTGATACATTTTTAAATCAATATAGTTGTTTTTCTTTAATTTACATAGTACTATTGTTTGAGTCTTTTCAAACTGCTTCAAATGATACTTGTGTATTATGCATGCATTGAATAAACTCGTCAGAGTCAGCAATGAAACTCATCTGTACATGATGCTGACTACGAATCTACTGTTTAGTTATAATAAAGTCTAAAGATTATCAAAAGTTTGAATGACATTGAGATGCTGCATGATGATGAAACGCTGTGCGTTGATCGCATGCAGAGTTTTCGCGATTGCACAGACTTTAATAATCTCAATGTGCATGTTATAAACAATCTGCACACAGATGAGAAAGTCAAATAGAACGCAAAACTACGAGAAAAATCGCTTATGAAAATCATTCAATTCAATATCTTGTTACCATGATAATGAAAACTGAAACAAAACATTCTTACGTTTGATTTGTTAAAAGTGATTAGCAGAAAGAACTTGAATCATAAACATTCTTTAAATTTACATGCTAGCTACATATAAATCTTGTTAAGACTGCGTGTCTGTTACTATGATATGAGCAACTCACAAGACTCATTAAGTTTGACATGAGCAAACTTAAGAATCTCATTAATATCGTTTAACAAATGTTCAGACACAAACATTCTATATGAGAACAATACGTTGATGAAAAGACTTTGTTAAAAGAAGAAAGACACAAGCGAGTTAGTAAAGAATGATTGAACTACGCTGTCTGATTAAAAGTGTAGCATATGAATATTTCTGCAAAACATAATCGATCTGCATGAGAAAGATTTCTACAGATAATGCAAAACAGATAAGTTGCACACTTTCAAGCGAAGTGAGCATCTGTGAGACGTAATATACAATAATGATGATTGACAATCTTAAGAATCTTATTTCTTCACTGAGTTCTGACTCTTGAATGTCTTAATGATAAAGTCAATCTTTAGTCAAAGATATCATCTGTATAGTTCAAAAGAACAGTAGCATATGTTAATGTGATTAAAGAAGAAATTGACTGTGATATGCATGTGTATTGCAGACGAAACGTCTGCAACTCATGCTTAAGAAGTAAACTGTTGAAATCTAAGTAATGAGAGATCTCATTCATCTTGAACTGTGAATCTGTCACAAGAAATTCTCTTTGAGTAATTTCTTAAGTTTAAAAAAGAAATCAGCATAGAAATCATGCTCTATGTATGTTGCATGCAACGTATACAACATATTTTTGATAGACTTGCATGATGCAGTAAATCAATTGATTTTTCGCATTATCAGATTGATTTACATGCATTACAATCATATACATTGCAAAGACATGACACAATCTTTGCTCATATACACAGAACAACAGCAACGTCTTTGCGCACACGTTGCAACTCATATACATCACACACACATACATTGTGAAGACACGACTCAACTTTTGCACATTTACACGTCTGCAAAGTGCAGTAAATCGATCGATTTTTTGCTTTATCAGATCAATTTACATGCATCGCAATCACATACACAGCAAAGACACAACACAATCTTTGCTTATATACATAGAACAACAGCAACGTCTTTGCGCACATGCTGCAACTAATATACAACATTCACACAATCATTGCAAAGACACGACTCAACTTTTGTGCATATACACATTTGTGTAACGCAGTAAATCAATCAATTTTTCGATTTTCTGATTGATTTACATGCGTTGTAAATACATAGATTAAAGCTCATTTAGTTCATTCAGCTGAGTGATTATACAGCGAACTTGAAAGCTCACGTTGAAGTAATCAGTTTTCATCTACATAGATTAAAGCTCATCTAGCTCGCTTAGCTTGATGATCATACAGACAAGTTAAAAGCTTACGTCAAAGTGATCAGCTTTCATAATTTCGATTTGTCAATATGATCACTTGATTATATAGACAGATTGCATGCTCATATGCATACACAAACGATCTGATTGAGCAATGAGAAGATATACTGCAATGACTAGAGCTAGAATACATGTAATTTAACTTACACACAGTGCTTCAGTGTGACTATTTAGATAGATAGCATCGTGTTTCATAGTCATAAACTGCATAAGCATGTAAAACTTGAAGAAATAAAATAAATAAAATAAACTCGTCAGTACTGAGATCAATTCTGCAAGACTCACTTGAAGTGCTTTGTTTGAAATATCTGAAGCATTTGATGCTTTGTCTGCTTTTATTCATTTAATTGTCTGCTTCACTTCATTTTTTGTGATGCGTGATGTTATGATTCTAGTCTTCATTTATTCTTTCTAGTCTTCATCTTGATTTCATTCTAATCGAGCTTAGTGAGCATTTAAGCTAAAGATGATGTCATTGAAACTCTGCATCATATGTGTAAGACATCAACTCAATCGAGTCTAGCACAGAGCTGAGAAACACACATATAAGAATCAAGTTCTTTTCTGTAGATACTTTTCTTTCTTAGCATTTATATATTAGTTAAATGACACTCATATGACTCACTTTATGTTGACTTCTAACAGTAGATAAATGCTAATCAACTACTCTGCTATCGATGTGTAGACGATACGAAATAATCTACTTCGTTCATTCAGAAAATTCGCAAGAAATTCTTTGAATTACTTTCATCAAAACACATATTCAAATTTACTCAAATTTATCAAATCAATCATTCAATCTTATCACAATTAAATCTATTTATCTATTTTTATCTTTCTCACAATGACACGCGACTCTGAATCAGTTGAGTCATGAACAGCTCGTCTGCTTAAAAGCACTGTTAGTAAATGAGTTTCTCTTATTTCTTTCAATGCTTCAGCGAGATCTCAGAATGTCGCTATCTCATGAGACATTAACATGAGTCAACAACTTCGTCAATGAGCTATCAATCAGTCAGATGAAATCATCAAGATGCTGATCAAGTTAAGAGATCAACGAAACATGACTTTGAAACTCAACAAGCAATGAATCGATCTACAAGTCAATCACATCAAGAGACTTGATGAGCTAGAGATCAATCAAACGTCAATAAACACTCAAGAAAAGACTATCATTGAACTACGAGAGAAAGTATTGAGTCTCAAAAAGAAACAGCGTTCAGCGAATCATTCTCGATCTCAATAGTCTATAAAGTCTCAAGCTTTTATCGAGAATCATACTCGACGAGAGTTGTTCACTTTATTCAACAACGATTATCACAAGTTCTTCAAGTTTTCAAATTCATCTATATTCACTGATGAAGATGAATCAACATGAGACAGCTGAAGAATCAAGATAAACGACAAGCTTCAGACAAATGTCGATCACTTTGATAATGAAAATATCTGTATTGTTTATGTGATATCTAGACTAGAAGATGATGCTGCTGAGCACATCTTCACTTGACGTTGACATAATGCTTTGCATTCATACATCTTAATCAACGAGCTATTTAAGCATCTGAAAGAAATATACGATGAACTGAATAAGAATTGAAAGTGTCGTCACAAGTACAACACTTTGAGACAAGTAGACAAGTCTTTCAATGTCTTTTACTTTGATTTTATAAAGCTATTCAGCTATCTCAAATACAATGATTGCACTTTAATGAATGATCTTCAGAATAAAATCAATAATCGCTTGCAGAACGCTCTATCAATCTGTTCAGAGAACTTTACTTCGCTCACTCGCTTAAGAATCTTTCTTCAAGATATGAATAGTAAACAACGAGTCAATTATCAGCTTTGCAGCGAACGTTGCACTGTCATCATCAAAGTCACTGTCGTACCTGATAAACGCGTTACTTCTCTGTCAGTAACAACTTCGATAATCAATTATGTTAAGTCAACTATCTCTTCTATCTCTGAGTCAGCAAGATCGTTAATTATTTGCTACATCTGCAAGACTTTCGATCATTTGTTCAAGAATTACTCTCAGCTGAACAAGATCAACACTTCTGCATCTCATGCATTCATCTCTTGTTTACATGAGATCATCATTTCAAAGAATAAAGAGAATGAGAAAATGTCTTTCGAGAATAGCGAGACAAAAAACTAAAGACTTTCATCAAAGACGTGATAAAAGATGTGTTAATTTCTTCAATGACAAGCATGTCAGATGATTTTTTTGCTTTTGAATCTTTGACTACTGAATGTGTACTTTCTAGCAATGAAATTAGTTACTCATTGAAGTCATTGATTGACATCGAAGCTGCTGACTATTCATTCATTGATGAAGTGATCGCGCAGATTGTTTGTGATCAGTTGCAAATCAAGTCTCTGACTTTGATCAAAGCAAAGTCAATTCGAGAATTCAACGATCATTATGTTAAGAATCTCATTACTCATGTCATTTATTTGAATCTGACTGTTCAAGATCATACGATTGACACAGCTTCTATGTTGATCACTTGATTAAATCAACATCAAATGATTCTTGAAAAAACATGAATGAACAAAATTAATCTAGTAATTGATATGCGAACCGATTTTCTTCGATTTTCGAATTTCAATTCTACTAGTCAGAAATTGATTACTTTACTCTCAAGCAATAAATCAATCACGAAACGAAAAAGCTTGACTTCTACTCATATACTGAAGAGATCTTTCACTTTTGTTACATCTCAATTCAGTCAAAACAAGAAGTTCATTGAACAGTTAAAACAGCGTGACGCGACTTTGACTAACGTTAATTCTAAATCAACGTTCAGTCTGAAATCATTCTCTTTCAGTTCAACAAACATAGCAATGATAGAGACAGCGACATATAGAATGTTAGTTAAACATTCAGACGTTAAGATCTTTGCTGTTATTGTCTTGAAAATCGATCAACTCATAACTACAGCTGAAAACAAGTCTGAAGAAGTGAATCTGCATGAGCTTTCTCACGCTGAAGTTCTCAAGCAAGTCAAGATCAAGCTCTTCTTTGAATATCACGATTATTTAAACATCTTTGATCGAGTAATGATCAATCAGCTATCATCGCATCGTTTTTATGATCACAAAATTGAGTTGATCAATGAAGAAACGTTTTCTCGAAGCAAACTATATTAGATGTTCAATCACAAGCTTCAAAAGATAAAGAAATATCTGATTAATCATCTAAACAAAGAGTTCATTTTCTTCAGCTTTGCATCATACGTTTCGCTCATCTTGTTCATCGAAAAGAAAGACGAAAGTCTGCGTTTCTGCGTCAATTACAGAAAGCTCAATGCTTTGATCAAATGAAATCATTATTCTCTGTCATTGATAGACGAGATTCTTGCTCGTATACAAGAAAGCAAGTATCTAACTCAATTGAACATCATTATCACGTTCAATAAACTACGTATGCACTCAGATAATGAGAATTTAACTATCTTTATTATCTTTTTGACTCATACAAATATCATGTAATGCTCTTTAAATTAACAAATGAATCAACGTTCTATCAACATTATATGAACAACGTGTTGTTCAAATATCTACATCAGTTTTGTCAGATTTATCTAAATGATATTATTCTTTACAGCAAGATCTTGAAGAAACACAAGCGACATGTACAATTGATCTTGAATAGACTACGAGAAGCTGATCTACAGATAAATATCAACAAGTGCGAGTTTCATGTTCAGAAAACTATCTTTCTAGAACTCTTGATATCAATTGAAGAATTGAAGATGAACTCACGAAGAATGCAAGCAGTCGTTGATTGATCTACACTCAATAATCTCACTCAGATGCAGTTTTTCATTGACTTCTGCAATTTCTATCGACGCTTCATCAAGAACTTTTCGAAGATTGTTCGTTCAATGATTCAACTTACTCAAAAGAAAATCATATTTGAATGAAATGAAGTCTATCAGATCGTCTTCGACCATATGAAGAGACGTATGATCAAGACTTCTATACTACGTCACTTTAATCAAACTTGTGAGACTATTCTTGAAATTGACTCATTCAACTACGTCAACAATGAAGTTCTCTCTCAATATAATGATGAAGAAGTACTACATTCAATTGTCTTCTATAGCAAGAACATGTCTTCTGCTAAATGTAACTATGAGATATATGATAAAGAACTTCTGATCATCATTTGAGCATTTGAACATTGATGACTTGAACTGAAGCTAACTGACATTTCTATCAAGATGTTCATTGATCATCAAGCACTCATCTCATTGATGAAAGATAAAGAGCTGAGCAGACGTCAGATGCGCTGAGTTCAGAAGCTCGCTGATTTCAACTTCAGAATAATGTATCGATCTGATAAACAGAACATCAAGATCGATGCATTAACTCGTTAAGCTGACGTCGTGCTCAAAGATTTAGAAGATGAGCGCATTCGCTATCAATAAATCACTATTCTGACTTCAAATCGAATGAAAATTGCTGATCTAAAGAAGAACATCAGTGAATCAATCTATAAACAGATTCTTGAGACTAATGAGATCGACGAGAATTGTACGCTACTTCGCGAAGCAATAGCAAGAGATGAGACACAATATGAAGATATCAAATTGAAGAATTGTTGAACTCAGAATGAAATCTTGTATCATGATAGTCAGCTATGAGTCTCGTTCAACGAGCTTCTACAAATGAATCTGATTCGTGAGATGCATGATCAATCATCAATTGATTATTCTGATATTCTTAGAACTGTGAAAGTCATAAAGCGAAACTACTATTGATCATTCATGCGAAAAACGATAGATTGATATATTCAAAACTGCTATATCTGTCAACGTTCAAAGACATCTAGAAATAAATCAAATGACTTGCTTCAATCTCTATTGATATTTGAACAGCGATGAAAAGACATAGCAATGAACTTCATTATTGATCTATTTGATTCAAGCGAGTACAACGCTATTTCGACGATCATCTGCAGATTGTCAAAAGAAAGACATTATATTTCTTGCATCATTGATGATGAAGATATCACTGTCAAAAAGACAGCTGAAATGCTGATTCAATGAGTATATTGAACTTATGATCTATCAAGCTTCATAGTATCTGATTGAGATTCGCAATTCATCTCTATACTATGAAAGTTTCTTTGCAAACGACTAAGCATTTTTCTTCGATTGTTCATCATTTATTATTCTCAGATCAACGATCAAAGCGAACAAGTCAATCAAAACATCAAGCGATATCTTCAATTCTTCTGTTCATATATGCAGAATGATTGATTTAAGTGACTACTCATAATTGAGTTTGTCAACAATAACATCTTGTTCTCAGTCATTTTCTTGACTCTCTTCTTCATGAACAAGAGCTTTCATTCTTGTATGAGCTTCGACTCTGACATCATCAAGTATGAAAGCACTCGCGAACGCTTGCAGATCAATCAAGTCAAGAATATATCTAAACAAATGAACAAGACATTGATCTTCACTCGTGAAGCTTTGATTAAAACACGAAAACAAATGATGAATCAAGCTAACAAGCATAGAAAGAAGATCAATTATGAGATTGAATCAAGAATGTTTCTGAACGAACGAAACATCATTACAGCGAGACTCTTCAAAAAATTGAATGACAAGATGCTTGATTCTTTTCAAATCATCAATCTTGTTGACTCATTCTATAAATTGAAACTACTCAAGACTATGTGTATACATGATGTATTTCATTCAGAGCTTTTTCGTTTCGTCGTCAATGACTCTCTGTCTGATCAGAAGAATAAATTCTCGAAATCAATAGTGATAAATGATGAAGACGAATGAAAAATCAACAATATATTGAACTCTCGATGATATCGAAGATGACTTCAATATCAAGTCAAATGAAAGAATTATGACAACAATCTCAACTGATATAACGCTGACAACGATGAATTTATGAACACTCAAGAGATGATCGATGACTTTCATATCAAATATTCAAGAAAAGCGCACTAAGAAACAACATTCATGCGAACATGAATATTTGAGAAAGAAAAATAATGTTATGATTTTAGTCTTTGTCTATTCTTTCTAGTCTTCATCTTGATTTCATTCTAATCGAGTCTAGTGAGCATTCAAGCTAGAAGTGATGTCATTGAAACTCTGCATCATATGTGTAAAACGTCAATTCAATCGAGCTTAGCACAAAGCTGAGAAACACACATATAAGAATTGAGTTCTTTTCTGTAGATACTTTTCTTTCTTAGCATTTATTTATTAGTTAAATGACATTCATATGACTCGCTTTATGTTGACTTCTAACACGTGAATTGAATGAGACTGTCAGAGATATGAATAACTTTGCAATGTCATTGACATTCATTTAAGAAGATGAGAAAAAGAACTTTTCTTGCAGTATTTTGATTTTTTTCTTGAACGTCATTATCATATAATCGATGTCGCTTCACTTTAATGACAAAAACTGAGAAAGCTTTTTAAATAGCTAACTTTCAATTCTAGCTCATTTTGCAAAGCATCATATTGATTTAAGTACTTTACTTAACTCATGCATTTGTGATCTGAGGTATGCACATTTCGTTTGTTGAATGATCTTGTTTTTATGATCATTATGCTTCAAATATTCATTTCATGCTTCTAATGTATCTTGCATTTTCATATGATTTGCAGTCATCTTGATTTCATTACTACTTTGAAGCAGCTTTGATTTCAAAAGTCTTTTGCTCAATTTGATGACTTTGTCAAAAGAATAAATTTCTCAAAGATTTTTTGTAGCACTCTGATAATCTTGCACACTCTGTCATTTATCATAATCTTGTTGTTTAAAGAGTGTTTCAAAGATAAATGCATTTGCAGATAAGCACTTAATGCTTCTGTATTTATTTTCTTTCAAAGTCATCAAGTCAAGAGTTACACTGAGATTGTTTGTAAATATAGTTCTGTGATGATTGAAAAATGATTTGATCTTTGATGTAAATTGATTTGTATCTTACACTTGCATGTCATGAACTGTATTTTCTCGCTGCTAAAGACTAGATTAATCTTCATAAATTGATTGTGAGCTTCACAAGTAATAATGTTTGATTTCAGTAATAATTTCAGTCTTATGTTTGTAGTGATGTTTAGTAAAGTATCAATCATCATATGATGAGTAAAGCATCTTCATCTCTCTCAATGAGAATGATGTAGATTGAAATCTTTTACAATCAGTCGTTTGCAATCATTCTTGAGTAGTTCATTTAAATAAGAAATGATTGAAAATCTTTCTGTGAATGTAGTAAACAATGAGCATGAATTGTAAACGTTTAAAAGTCTTAGCGTTTGCGTTTCATCATCTGCGTTGCGAGTTAATATTCTGATTAAGCAAATGTTTGACTTAACTATTTTTACTATTCATTGATTGAATCTTAGATGTTTGTTAATGTATATGCATGTTCTTGATTAAGATGATAAGTTTTTCACTAAATGAAAGAAGTTGTGTGCTAAGTTAAATGATTATGAATCATTGTTATTGTGATCTTACTTCTGTATAATTACTATGTTGAATTCGCGAACTTCTTTGTTAATTAGAAATAATTCTTGAATTCTTAATGACTTTCTGATGTTGTACTGTAGAATTTGTAGAAAAGATTGTTTCTTCATAAAGTTATTCATAACTGTTGTTGACTCTGCAATGAGAAGATTCTTTGTATGCTTTCAATCATCAAGAGTCTTTCTCACTTTCTGATTGAATGTTTCTGAATCTGCTCAGATGTTGTCTCATCTGAGTCACTATTCACGCAAGAGAAAAGATCAACTCATCTTTTCTTAACTTTTACTATTTGTCAAGCTGATTTATCAATGATTCAACTGCATGTTTTCAACATGATTGTTACTGAACTCAAAAGATTTATTGAATTGAAAAAGTTCATTAAATCTGAAGAGTTCATTGAATTTAAAGAGTTCAGAAACAGCGAGAAGAGTGCGTGATTGTATTTAAACATTTCAAAATATCTGAATGATTTGTTTTTATAGATTTTGAACGCTTGTTTCATCTGCTGTCATCACTTGAGACAGATGCATCTTCAGAGTTCATGATTTTCATTGTAATTGATGCAACATCTTCTATTCAAAGACATCACGCACTTCTTTATGTGATGCTTGTTTGCACACTTTTTGCAACGTTGATTCTTTCTGCAGAACTTAATTATGTGATCAAATTCATAATATTTGAAACATTGTATGATGTAACAGTTCTTTTCAAATAGCTTGCATGCACATTCTTAATACAAGTTCAGCATATTCATATTCATTAATCAATTCATCATTACTTCAATCATGATTTTTACAATGAGTGATGAATGAATCTTCTCGCTCTTTACTATCTTTTTGAGTCAAACTATTTTTAAAACTTTCAGATCTTCATGAAGTTTTGCATTATCTTTTATCAATCTTTCAATGATTTTTTTCTGATTGTTCATGTTTATTGTAGTGCATACTTTATTTGTCAGCATTGCAAAGATTCAACATGCTACATATGTTGAACTCATGATTTCTTTTGCTCATATTTGAGTCTTTTTCAGATTTGCTTAAGCATCTGAACTAACTGCATGAAGAAAAATATCATTACTACTCAACTTACGAAGTGACATGATTAAATCTCTTTGATTTGTTAACATGTTTGCAATTCTCTGTAAAATCTGTTCAATTGACTTCTTCTGTATTTCTTTTATTTCTTTTCTGTTCATTATTTTAATCATGATTTTTTATCTTTTGCAAAGTGATGACAAATCATCTTTGAAACATTACTTCTTTATCATTATTTCTTTTCTTGTCATGTTCACTCATAACATAATTTTTGTTGAAAAATGTGTGCTTTTCTGTGTATGCAACTGCTTATTAAGCAGTTGAACTGATGTTTTCAGTTTCTGTACATTCTTCGCAATGAACGCATTTTAATTCATGTGATGTTTTTCTTTTAAGTTGAGTCAAAGACATTGAATCAGCTTCAATGCTATCTTTTTTCATGAATGATCTTTGCTCTTCTCTTTCTCTAACGTTGATATCTTTATTAGTAAATTAATAATGTTAGCAATGTTTTCTTCATCATTGCATAAACATTTCAACTTTGCATCTTTGTTTTCTTGCAATGAATCAATGTTGCTTGCAATCATCTTTAAATCAACATTGCTGCGATTCATACAATTCATCATCATTTAATCATCATCTAAATTCACTCTGTTTTGTTTGTAATGCTCTTTTTCAAAATTTGTGATGCATGCGTTGTGATTGTTTTTTTCTTCAATGTATAATGTTTATCATAAAGAGTTTGTTAAGCATTATTAAGTTAAACATAACATAATTCATGATATATTAAGTTGAAGATATGACATGATTTAAATGATGTCTTGACAAAGTCACAAAGTCTCAAAGCTAATTCAGATTTAATTTTCAATTCAGTTTTTAACTTTAGTCTTTGATTTAATCTTTATGTATCAATTGTAATTGTAACTCATACATTCTTGTGATATTGATTTAGATTTAACTCATAAGAGAAACTATGCTATGTATATTTTTTTTAATTCTTACTCAATTCAACACTCATTATGAATCTATGCAAGATTCTATATACTGTAGCGAGCGTTGTGTTAGCACAGCGCTCTTTTCGCATCAAAAATCGCTTCTTTCTGCACTTTATACTATAATTATTCTCAATGCAAGAACTTTTTTTTTAAAAATTCTTACTCAATTCAACACTCATTATGAGTCTATGTGAGATTTTATATACTGTAGCGAGCATCAAAAATCGCTTCTTTCTGCGCTTTATACTATAACTGTTTTCAATGCAAGAACTTTATGAGTCTATTTCTTCTTTATTTTCTCTCTCTTTCATTTGACTCTTCAATGACATCACAGCTTGAAATTGATTCAGTATGCTCATTGAAAGTATTATTTGAATGATTGTCGTTGCTGCGCTTATGATTTCTAAGAGCTTTCTCAAGTTCATGATGTTTTCTCTTCATTGCATTGCTTTTCATTCTACTTTTCATCTGAAACATGTTAATAAAATGTGCTTGATCAACATTTAATCTCTGTTGCACTTGCATGTTATCATAGTGATATCAAGTACTCATCTTTCATGTAGAAATTGATTGAAGTCAATTTTTCTTATGCATAACTGCATCAATAATGCATTGTGAGACTTTGTATGATTCTTGTGTAATCACAGATGTCGATGTGTCATCTTTGATGTCAGATATCAAAAATGAGCTGCGTTGAATTTCTCTTTTCAGACTACTCTTCATGTTTATCTAATTTATTTTTGTATAAGTGTCAGTCTTGTCATCACTTCAGTGCATTGATGCTCAGTCAGCAATAAAGACAAATTTTGTGCATTGTCAGTTATCTTGTTCATTGCTTCATTTTCAAGTACTTCTGCATGTCTCATCATTTAATGTAGCTTCAGCGTGACTTCTTAAGATCAAATGCTCTCATGTGCAATCTGAACTCATTGCAGACGTGTTTAATCTTTTGTTAATATCATAGCTTTCACTGTTTTCAAAGAAGTCTGATTATCACTGTATACTTTGTATATCTTTTCATGATACTTTCAATTCTTTGTCATTACATCTGCAAGATGTTTTATTCTTACGATCAATTCTTTCAGTTCTTCATGATGAATGATGATTAAAGTTGATTTTCTCAATCTTTTATTTAACTCTCAGTTAATTTTCATTGCAGTCATCATAATATTCTCTTTATTGTCATTATCATTTAAGTAAACTTTTTGCTTCAATGTAAATATGTCGAGATGATGTTGACTTATTGACATTTTCTTGTTTACAACTATAACTACTCATATTCAAACAGCATCATATTAGTACTGCATGTCATCGAAATTCAGAAGATTAGTCATTCTATAGAGATTAACATCATAATCTCTATCTCGACGAGAAAATCAATATCTTCAGTAAGCTCAAAATACGACGTCATAATAATTTATATTCGAACTCTATAATTATTTCGTCGATGAGAAAAACGAATTACTTAAACTATCTAGAGACAGAGCACATCATTGACATGATGCTTGCGCTTCATTCTGATCATCAAGAACAGATGAGAAGCATCATTGACGTGACGTCGACGAGTGAACGAGAAGCAACTATCGCTATCTCGCAGAAGAATTCAGTCAAGGCGAAAGATATACAGAAGAAATTACACAAGCTGCGAGTACTTTATTGTTGAAAACAAAGTACATATGCACATACATATGAACATACGTATGCTCATATGTATATCTCGACGATTAGTTATTTTCGCTTCGATCGAAGCGACTTGACGCTAGAGATATTTATTCATTCTCTCACTTCTTTCTTCATCTGTATGCTCTATCATATATGCTTTATCTACTAGATAGTTCAACCAATATATCTACATGCACATATTCGCTCTGACTCTCATATATCAATAGATTATGAGCTCGAGTTAGCTCTATTTCGCTATCGCAAACAAATCTAAGGGCAGAATTCGAAGCATCGAACTCGCTGTTATTAAATCGACGAAACTTTTCCTATCAATCATATTTCACAAAATAACTCTCATACCTCAATCACAATGAAAGATTCAAAGAACTATCGTGTTTCGAAGCTAAAGAAAAGCGAGAACTATGAGTCATGAAAGAAGAATATAATCAATGTCTTGAAAGTCAAAGATCTCTGAATGATCATCTCAGAGAAGCTGAAGAAATCAACATCACTGTCATTCGACGTCTCAACAGCAGATAAAAAGAAGTATATCACTGATGTTCAACATTGAGAAGATAGAAACGACAAAGTCTGTGATATAATTGACTTCAGCTGCGAAAAGAAATTCAGAATACATATAATCAAAGCAGAAAGCATCATCAAAATGTGATCTATTCTGAAGACTCAATATGAGCAGTTGAATTTGATCACTTTATTTCTGACAATCAAGAAACTGACTCAAACAAAGTAATTGAATTTCAAATTTATTCAAAACTATGTGAACTCGCTCAAGCAAGTCGTCATCAAGTGCTCAGACATTGAAAAAACAATTCAATCATGAATGCTGAGCAATCTCTTTCTTCTAGATCTTAACAAAAGTTTAGAATCATACATCTTTGATCTGATACAAAGCATCAAGATCAACAAATTCGATCTATTAATCAATGATATGACTATCGTCTTAGTCTATCATGACAAGCAATCAAATTCAGAGAAGAACTTCAGCTTCAAAAGTATGATAGCTCAGTTTGGTGACAAGAAGCGAAAATTCGAAAACAACAGCGAATTTCAAAGAAAATCGAAAAAATGCGCTTATTGCGAGCAAGAGAGTCACAGCGAACAGAGCTGCTGACTTCTACATTCGAAGCTTCGTTCATATGAATGAAAGTCTCTTCAGAAAAGAAAGAATCTGATCAAAGAAGATGACTTCGAAAAAAGCTTCGAAGTCAGAATAGTCAGAACAATAAAGATCTTCATCGTCTGTCAAGCTGACAGTCATACAGATGTCTGATGAATAGACATCAAAGCTGAGAATCATGTCTGCTATGACATAAGCTTGTTCGATGAACAGTCATATTGAAAGATTATCGATAACAGCATTGTTACTGCAAATAATGAGACAGTACTCATCGTCAAGAAGAATTTGATTATGATTGACATTTTGCTGAACAATCAATCAACCAAAATTTGACTAATCAATGTTTATCACTGTTCAGAACTACACTATAATTTGATGTCAGTCGATCAGATGAAAGTCAAAGAATATACGTGTAGTATAAAGAACGACGAATTTCGTTTCATGAACTCTAGAAATGTCTTCGTTCTCATTGACTCGAGAAACGATGAGAAAGCATATTTCGTGAATACATCAATCAACTCTTCAAATTCTTGAGTCAATCTGACAAGCAGTTCAGAATCAGTCAAGACGTCATGACGTCAATGACATAAACGATTAGCTCATCTGAATATGACAGACGTCAAGCGTCTAGTCAACATGAGCATTGACATCGATGTGAATTCTGCAAATAGTCTAGAAGACGAAGAATTCTCAGAATCGATATGTGAGACTTGTGTCATAGACAAGCAAAATTGAGTCTCAAGTCAAAAACCTCACATCAGAGTCATCAAAGTAGATGAGCTAGTACATATGAATCTTGTTGATGATGGTAAAATATCTCAGATCGATGAAGAATTCAGATATGTAGCTACTTTCATTGATGATTACAGTCAATATACGATCACATATCTATTGAAACGAAAGTTTGATCTAAAAGATGAACTTCAAAACTATCTGAAATTGATGAAGACTCAAGACATATCAATTCATCACCTGCATTCAGATAATGAAGATGAGTATGCTGATCATCAAATTATTGAATTGCTCAAAGAGCATGAGATCAAATGAAAGTCGATGACATCATATAACTCAAGTCAAAATGAAGTTGCAGAGCGATGTTTTCACACTTTTTTTGAACAAACTCGCGCTATACTGACTAGCGTCAAATTGTCGATACAACTATAAGATGAAGCAATAATGACTGTCATCTATCTGAAGAACAGAAGTTCTATCACTGCGTTGAACAAAATAACTTTCTATAAGGCATGACATGATAAGAAGTCTGACCTTAGCTATTTACATACGTTTGAATGCATAGTCTATCATCATGTGAAGAAAGCTCATCGAAAGCTCGATGACAAGAGCTTAAAATGTCAGTTCTTGAACTACGAGAAAGTCAATCAGTTTCGCTTGTGAAATGAGAAGAACGTACTAATATCTAGTCATGTTCAATGAGACGAGATAGTCATCAAAGTCGAGAGGTATGAAGATCTTTCAATACTAAGTCTTGATGATCAAATCGACGATGCATCTTTCTTGATAAAAATCACTGAAAATGCGAAGATCGCGAAAATTATCAACGATCATCAAACAAGAACATCAGTTACTTCACAGAAAGCTAGTAGAAGCAGATCACTAGAACTAGATTCAAGCGAGTCAGATAACTCAAGCGATTCTGATGCATCTGATGCTTCGAGCGAACATTTCAAACGAGTCATCGCTGAACCTGTTGACTACAGAACATTAAACAATCTCTGAATCAGAGATCATAATCGAGACTTTGTCAGTCGAGCAAACCGAGTTCAAATTGAATCGAATACTTCACAAACAGTGAAACAAGCTAGAGCTAGTCTCGATTGAGAACAATGAAAGTTTGCATTCAGAAGTGAGCTTGACGCTCACATCAAAAATGACATCTTTACTCTGAAGATATCTTTGTCAAATCAACAAATACTGTTGACAGTCTGAGTAACTATCATTAAGCGAGAACTCAAAGAGAAGATGATCAAATACAAAGCTAAATGAGTGTGTAAGAAGTTTCGTCAGAAGCAGAAAATTGACTATGATGAGATCATTGCTTTGATGATCAGAGTCACGATCATCAAAATGCTTCTAGCATTGACGATCAAATATGACTACGAAGTCAAACAAATGAACGTCATCATCGCTTTTCTAGAAGCACATCTAAAAGAGAAGGTCTGAGAATGCAGCAATCATTGAAGTTTGAGCAAAAAGAATCAAATGAAATCTTTTTGACCTGTTGTTTAAACAAGACTCTATATGAATTAAAACAGACATCTCAGAAATGATATGCAACTCTGAAAGTTTACCTCATCTTCATCGACTATCAAAGAGTAGAAATTAATCATTCAGTGTTCATTCATGATAATGACATCATTATCATCATCTATGTGAACAATCTGCTTATTCTAGAATCAAATATATTCGATATTCAAGCTCTGAAGCTGCAATTTGCAGAACGCTTTCAAATAAAAGATCTTGACTCAATCAAGTGATATCTAGAAATGCACATAACTTGTAATAAAGCTGAATGAACTCTTTGAATCAATCAAAGCATTTATATCAAGCGAGTCATTGAGCTTCTGAGCATGAGCAATTGCAGCTCAACTAAAACATCGATGCATCACAGATGTCAGCTCAAGAAGAACGTCTATTGAAAGTCAAAGAAGTGAGTTGAATATTAAGCTATCTCTGAAGAAATAGAGAGCTATTAATCAATCATTGAAACACTGATGTGAATGATCTGTCAAACACAATCAGACATAATCTATGCAGTGAGCAAATGCAGCAGATATTCAACGAATTCTACTCTCGATCATGATTTAGCTGTCAAACAAATCATTCAATATCTAGTCGATACTGCTGAGCTGAGACTTCGATATGAATCTTTCAAAGTGAAGAGAGTTGAGAGAGCTGAATTCTTTGAATATATCGATTCAGCTCATGCAAATTGCTTGAATTCTTAAAGATTCATCTTCGACTATATGTTTTTTCTATGAAATGAATCAATTAGCTGAAGCTTCAAACATCAGCAATGTGTTAGCACGTCATCTGCTGAAGCTGAATACGTCAACAAATGTAATGCAGTCAAAGAATTGACCTTTCTGATTCAAGCATTGAAAGAGATGAGATATGATGATTTAGGTACGAATTCAACTATCATTTTAGCTGACAATCAAGCGACTATAAAAATGAGTAGCAATTTCGTCAATCATTCTCGAGCTAAGCACATTGATACATCGTATCACTATGTTCGAAATAAGATAGAAGAGAAAGCAATCAGATTGAAATACATACTCATCGATCAAATGATAATCGACGATCTAATCAAATCTCTGAACTCAGGCAAATTTCTAAGATTCAAATCAGTTATGAAACTAGCTTCAAGAAATGAGATCATCTCGTCGAGCATGACGTCGATGAGTAAAAGAGCACGATATACATAAAAGATCTGAATAGCTTCACATGAAGCTTCAATTTCTAAGAGAAAGTGTTGAAAATGAGATACGTATGCACATATGTATGAACATACATATGCTCATATGTATACTTCGATGATTAGTTATTTTCGCTTCGATCGAAACGACTTGACGCTAAAAGTATTTATTCATTCTTTCACTTCTTTCTTCATCTGTATGCTTTATCATATATGCTTTATTTATTAAATATTTCAATCAATATATTTACATGCACATATTCGCTCTGACTTTCATATATCAATATCTATAAGCTCAATGAACGTAGAAACAACAAACTGATGCTTTGAGAAAAGATGAGAAGTTTGACAGAGATGATAGAAAAGCTGACGCGTCAACGCATCATTGCATCAACTGTCAATCAATGCATGAAGAATCAGCTGAAGAGACTGAAAAAGATAATGAGCAGACTTGAAAAAAAGTTCATGAAGAAGAGAAAACACGTTGACAGCTGAACAAAGAGAATGAGCGTGAAGTCAATGACATCATTTGAGAGTTATCTTGTGTTCAACGTCGACATATTATCATCAGTGCGAAATCATTGTGAGAAATTTGAAGTAAAAATCTTCATCAAAGAGAAAGAAGAAATAAAGAGAATCATGACAACAACAACGAAGAACATAATGAGATGAGCGAAAGAGATTGACGTCGACGAGACGCTGTTGATGCGCAAAAACATAAAAACGATGAAAAGATAATCAAAATTACTGATATTTTAAGTCAAGATGAAGAGCAGTAAAAAAACATTGAAGAAAAATGATTTTTGAATCAAAGAGATATTGTTGAATGCATGTCTGTGCAAAATCAGTTTTGAAGTAGTGATACATGAGATTAAAGTCAAAGAAATGTCTAAGAACATAAAGAAGAAAAAGACGAAAACGCTCATCAAGATCAACAAAGACATACATTCAGAAATAATGATCAAGAAGATTGAGTGACTCACAAAGAAGAGTGAGCAGAAGAAATACATCTTGCTGATGATATGCGTAATCAGCGCTGAGATGACAAACAAGCTGATCAATGAGAAAGTATGTCATGAGATCAACATAAAGATCACACAGTTCTACGACTCAAGCTGCAGAGTGCATCAATGTCTAAAGTGTCAAGAATATGATCACAAAACATATGAATGCAAAAACAAGCAGAGATGTGTTTACTGCATACTGAATCATCGCTTAAAGCACTGTTTTCACAAACAAACTCAAGATATGTGAAAATGTGAAGCATGTCAAGACACACACAGAGTCTTTGACTCTCAATGTCATAAACAACAAGCTGAAAAAGAAAGAATAAAGAGAGTCACAAAACACAGATCTCTATATCATGCTGTATGAGAGCAGAAAGAACTCAAAGCAGCAACATCAAAGACATTCACAGAAACATTTATTAATTTGAAATTGCTGATAAACAACGACTTGAAGAGAAAGCAAAGACGCTCAACAAATGAAAGTCATTTGCTCAACACAATCATCACATCAGAAAACACTATACTGAATCACTTGATCAAGAAGTTAAGATTAAATGAATCAAAGTCAATATCAATCACATTATTATCAATGTCATTTTCTGTTAAGAATCTTACAAGTGAAGTAAGCACTTTGCAAACACTCAAAAAAATATTAAACAGTTTGAAATGTAAATTTTAATGTCTCAGCAAAAGAAGCTTTGAATACTACAGTACAATGTTCACAAGTTCAGAAACAAGATGATGATAGCACTACTACATGAGAAAAAGATAAAGAACTATGACATTCTGATTCTTCAAGAACTCTGATGATTTGATGACATTTTCAGAGCATACTGCTCAGCAACTGTCAATTTTATGCTGAAGAATAATGAAAGTAGAATTTATTTCTACATAAACAAGAGAATTGACAGCAACATTTAATACTCAATATGATACTTCAAAGATGTAGACACAATTACATTACAGACATTAATAAATGATATACAGATGATTCAGAAAGTTATACACATTCACGAAGCATACAATTCATCACTCAGAAATCATGAAGTTATTCATGAAAAAGAAAGTTTTTCAAACATTAAAAAGACATTACATATGTCAAGAAAATACATTCTTGTAAAAGACTTCAATCTGCATCATTTTACATGAAAAGAATCATTTTACTCAAGACAGCATTTATTGTCAAATGATTTAATTGAAATGATCACAAATGTCAATGCATCGTTGATGCTATCTTGAAACATGATTACGAGAAATTATTAGAAATTTCAAATGACAATAAATTTGATCTTCATGACAGATGACATTATGAATCAATTAATATGATGTGAAATCAATGAAGAAATGAGAAACTTTTCAGATCATTTATCAATACAGACAATTATAGATTTCAGAGTTTGTAAAGAGTCAACGTGAAAATCGCGTTACAACTGAAAGATAATGAATGAAAAGAAGTTCATTAATACTTTAAAAGAACAAATGTTAAAATCATTGTTGAATCATGAGATGAAACATTGATGCATAAATGAGTACACTAAGCAATTGCTGAATGCATTGAAGAAAATTATCAAGATTTTCACTTTCTGAACAAGATCATATGAAATGATCAAAGCAGAATGAATGAAGAAATGTATGAAGATCATCAAAAGAATACAATGAATGAGAAAAAGCTGTTGAATTGTTAATGATTGAACAAAGTACATTCAAGCATGTGACAAGAAGAGCAAGATCATCAGAAAACAGAAACGTGATGAATATTAAAAAATCATGCAAAATGTTGAACAATTCTCAAGAAAACTGTTCAAAACTGCAAAATGAGCAAGAAATGCAATCATAAACATATTGACTCAAGCAACAATTTTTCTTCTGATCAAGTCAGAGTGCTTTGACATTGCTATGATAGTATAAAATAAGATGAAGATGATGTTTCAAACTCACTTTTCATCATCTTCAAAGATTCTCATGCTGAACACAGAATATTTCAAGTACTCGCTCTTGATTGAAAATGACATTTCGCTGATGCATCGCAAGATTAAGAGAGTCATTTACAAAATGATGCTCAACAAGACTTTAAGACACACAGAATAAATAAATAAAATAATGCGCAAACTCATCAATGATACATTAGAATAAATACACTTTCTTTTTGAAAGATGTTTGTAGAAGAGAATATAATCAACTCAATTCAAGAGCGCGATCACAATAATGATGTAAAAGTCAGACAAGAAAAACTACTTTAATGCAAAAATATATAAATCAATTATGTTATTCAACACGCTGAGCAAAATACTGAAGTTCATCATATTTAAATGTTTGCAAAACGTTATAAAAGCATGCAACTTAATATCAAACATTCAGATGAAAGTTCATAAACACAGATCAATAAATACAACTTTGCAACTGATTATAGAAAAAATACACATTATATGAAGTGATACAAGAAGAAAAGTAGTCTCATTGCTGAGTCTGAATGAGAAGAGTGCATTCAACAATGTAACACATAGCAAACTTTTGCATAACATGAAAAAAAGAAGAGTTTTCAGACTGCTTCTCAAATTTGTGAAGAACTTTCTGAGAAATCGATGCATCATAATCACAATCGATGATTACATGATGATGAAACGCAGCGTGAATGTTAATATATCACAAAACTCTTTGCTATCATTAATATTATATTTGTTTTACAATGTGAATTTGTTAAAAGTATGTGATAACATTAAACTGAGAATATGCTTCACAAATTTCATAAATGACATCAATATCTTAATATATGAAAAGTTCATGAAGTGCAACTGCAGAGTTCTTAATAAAAATAAAAAAATTTCTTCATTAAGTGCATGCAATCTATGACTATGACACTATCTAGACGCTGTGTATATGCTAAATTACATGTAATCTAGTCATAATCATTGCTGTATATCTTCTCATTGAACAGTCACATCGATAGAGTGCGCATACAAGCGTGTGAACTGTTTATATGATCAAGTAATCACATAAACAACTCAAAATTGTGAAAGCTGATCACTTTAATGTGAGCTTTCAACTTGTTTGTATGATCATCAAGCTAAGCGAGCTAGATGAGCTTTGATTTATGTAGAGAAAAGCTGATCACTTTGACGTAAGCTTTTGAGTTCGCTGTATGATCACTCAGCTGAATGAACTAAATGAGCTTTGATTTATGTATTTGTGACACATGTAAATCGATCAGAAAATCGAAAAATCTATTGATTTACTGCATTGCACAGATGTGTATATGTGCAAAAGCTAAGTCGTGTCTTTGCAATGACTGTGTGAATGTCGTATATTAGTTGCAGCACGTGCGCAAAGACGTTGCTGTTGTTCTGTGTATATGAGCAAAGACTGTGTCATGTTTTCACAATGTATGTGATTGTGATGCATGTAAATCGATCTGATAATGCGAAAAATCGATCGATTTACTGCATCTTGCGAGCGTGTAGATGTGCAAAAGCTGTGTCGTGCCTTCGCAATATATGTATGTGTGACATATATGAGTTGCAGCGTGTGCGCAAAGACGTTGCTGTCGTTCTGTGTATATGAGCAAAGACTGTGTTGTATCTTTGCAGTGTATGTGATTGCGATGCATGTACATCGATCTGATAAAGGGAAAAATCGATCAATTTACTACATCACGTAGACGTGTAGATGCGCAAAAGCTGAATCGTGCCTTCGCAATATATGTGTGTATGTTGTATATGAGCTCAACGTGTGAATAAAGCGTTGTTACTGCTCTGTGTGTGATTGCGCTGCGTGTAAATCGGTCTGAAAATGCAAAAAATCGATCGATTTACTGCATCACGTCTGTCTGTATGTGCGCAAAAGCTGAGTCGTGTCTTCGCAATATATGTGTATATGTCATATATGAGTTGCAACATGTATGCTGCTGTCATTCTGTGTATGTGCGAGCTTCAACGCGTTGATGACTGCGTTGTTGTTGCTTCGCTTTTCAACTGTATATGAGCTCAATGCATGAGTAAAGCGCTGTTACTGCTCTGTCAATGTTGATGAGATTGTTCAGCTCTTCTGACAAGCATAGCTTGCAGAAGATTTGTAGTCAGCATCTCATACAGATAAATCTCGTTATCGATCTAATGAAATTTATGATAGAAAACAATGATCAAAAATGCACAACATCAAGTTTTCAAAAACAAAGCATAAGTTAATTCACTTTACAAGAATTTCTAAGTGATTTAATATGAACATTGATGTAAAGTTAATGAAACATCAGATTAACTTAAAATCAAATATCAAAGTTTTGAAAGTTCAATTAAACTTCAAGCTGAAATGAGTAACTTACATGCATCATGTTGAAGTAAAACTAGTGATTAAACAAAAGATTATGCAAACAATTATTGAGTTTACTTAAGACTCATCAATGATGACGAGAAAGCAAATATACTTCGTGATGACGCGCTCTCTGCTTAGTCACGAAGTTAATATATGATACATATTACAGAGAATAAAAAATCATTGAAAAGATCTGAACATCAAGCTGAAATCAGTACAAGAAAGAGCATTGCAACAAATCATCAATGTTTATCATGTGACATCAACAAAGACTTTACAGATAGAAATAAACACAGCATCAATAAATATTCATCTACGAAAGCTGATACAAAAGTCAATAATGAACATGAATTTTCAAAAATCAGATGAAGTTATTAAGATAATGATGCATTGAATTTGCAATGACTTGATATTCAAAAAAGATTGAAAATCAAAGCTGCATAAAATGTCTTTACAGCTGAAGCAAAAGTAAATGAAAGAAACACTTGAATAAATAAAGATGAAGTAAAATCATTTTTACATGATGATCTTCTAATCAGAGTCATTGAGAATAATTATAGTTACAAACAAGAAAATGTCAATAAATCAACATTGTTTTGACACATTTGCATTGAAGCAAAGAGTTTACTGGAATGATAATGACAGTAAAGAAGATGTTATGACAACTGCAATGAGAATTAACTGAGAGTTAAATAAGAGATTAAGAGAATCGACTTTAATCATCACTCATCATGAAGAACTGAAAGAATTAATCGTAAGAGTGAAACATCTTGTAGATGTAGTGACAGAGAATCAAGAATGTCATGAAAAGATATACAAAGTATACAATGATAGTCAGACTTTTCTGAAAACAGTGAAAGTTATAATATCAACAAAAGATCAGACACGTTTGCAATGAATTTAAACTGTGCATGAGAGCATTTAATCTTGAGAAGTCACGCTGAAGTTACATTGAGTGATGAGACATGCAGAAGTACTTGAAAATGAAGCAATGAACAAGATGATTGATGACACACATGATTTGTCTTTATTACTGACTGAGTGTCAACGCATTGAAGTGATAACAAGATTGACGCTCATACAGAAACAGATCAGACAAACATGAAGAATAGTTTGAATAGAGAAATTCAACGCAGCTTATTTTCAATATTTGACATCAGAAATGACACATCAACATCTGTGACTGCACAAGAATTGTGCAAAGTTTCACAGTGCATTACTGATGCAATTATGCACAAGAAAAATTGACTTCAATCAATTTTTATATGAGAGATGAGTATTCAATGTTGCTATAATGATGTGCAAGTGTGACAAAGATTGAATGTCGATCAAGCACGTTCTATTAATATGTCTGAGATGAAAAGTAGAATGAAAAGCAATGCAATGAGAAGAGAACATCACGAACTTGAGAAAGCTCTTAGAAATCATGAGCGCAATGATGATGATCATTTGAATGATACTTTCAATGAGCATATTGAATCAATTTCAAGCTGTGATGTTATTAAAGAATCAAATGAAAGAGAGAAAGAATAAAGAAGAAATAAACTCATAAAGTTCTTGCATTGAGAACAGTTATAATATAAAGTGCAGAAAAAAGCGATTTTTGATGCGAAAAGAACGTTGCGCTAGCGCAGCGCTCGCTACAGTATATAGAATCTCGCATAGATTCATAATGAGTGTTGAATCAAGTAAGAATTAAAAAAAATTAATTAAATTTCTTAAATTTCAAACATATATATTTGAACATTAAATGAGTTTTTTTGACTTAAGACAGTATTCAAGACTGCATCAGAAAATGATGATGTGATCATTATTATGATCTTTACAATCAATCAGATAAAACTAAGAAAGAAGTTCATGATTATAATGCATGTAAAAGATCATCTAAACAACATAGATAAGTTTGAATCATTTGATGTACAGAAGCTGCAGCTGGAAAAGCAATAACAGTTAATGACATTATTCATGATGTGTTCAATGCATTTTACTATTTTGTATATTTTACTGCATTTTGATATTGTTTGATCACAATTTTATAATTGACATGATATATTTATAAATGAATTTACTCACTTTTGATTTGCTTATTTCACATCTTAATGTAAATCTCAAAATGAGTGAAAAGAAGAAAATTGTGATTGCATCTTTTGTCAAAAAAAATTAATGAAGTTAATGTAATTATGTTGAAATTATGCTTTTATATTAAGCATGTCTTGCATTTCTGCACTTTTTTTTCTGTTTATATTTTTTCTTTTATTTGAATGTTAATACTTTTACGTGATTATTTCATTAAAGAGCAAGAATTATTATAATACAGTGATTCTTTTGATTAGTGATGAAACTCATCTGTATGCAATGCTGACTATAAATCTACTGTTTAACTATAGTAAAGTTTAAAGATTATCAAAAGTTTGAATGACATTGATGCATTGTTTGATTGTGAAGTGTTGTGCATTGATTGCATGCAAAGTTTTCATGATTTTACAAACATCAATAATCTCAATATGCATGTTACAAGCAATTTATATGCAGATGAGAAAGTTAAATAAAATGCAGAACTACGAGAAAAATCGCTTATGAAAATCATTCAATTCAGTATCTTGTCGCTGCATTCATGATAACAAGAACTGAGACAAAACATTCTTGCATTTGATTTGTTAAGAATGATTAGCAAAAAGAACTTGAATCATGAACATTCTTTAAATCTTCATGCTAACTATGTATAAATCTCATTAAGACTGCATTTCTGTTACTACAACATAAGTAACTCACAAGTCTCATTAAGTTCAACATAAGCAAACTCATGAATCTTATTAATATCATTTAACAAATGTTCAGATACAAGCATTTTATATGCAGATGATATGTTGATGAAAAAACTTCATTAAAAGAAGAGAAACATAAGCAAATTAATAAAGAATAATTGAACTATATTGTTTGATTAAAAGTGTAGCATATAAACATCTTTGCAAGACATGATTGATCTGCATGAGAGAAATCTTTACAAATAACACAAAATAGATGAGTTGCACATTTTACAAACGAAGTGAGCGTTTGCAAAATGTAATATACAATGATGATGATTGTTGATCTTAAGAATCTCATTTCTTCACTGAGTTTTAACTCTCAAATGTCTTAATGATAGAATTAATTTCTAGTCAAAAACATTGTTTATATAGCTTGAAAAAATAATAGCACATGTCAATGTGATTAAAGAAGAAATTGACTGTGATATGCATGCATATTGCTGACAAAACATCTGTGACTTATGCTTAAGAAGTAAATTGTTAAAATTTGAGCAGCGAGAAATCTTGTTCATCTTGAACTGTGAATCTGCTGCAAGAAAAACTCTTTGAGTAATCTTTCAAGTTTAAGAGAAAAATCAACATAAAGATCATGTTTTATGTATATTACATGCAACGTATGCAACATATTTTTGATAAATTACATAGTTGAATGAACATGCAGCTTTTTAAAGAACAAAGAGATATCACTGATATTTAATGAGCAAATGAGCATTATGTGTAAGATTAACGCAGACATATTTCAAGAATTTCTCATTTTATCGATTCTCTTTCTATTTTTCAACGCAAGTTTAATTGAAAAATGCAAAGCATTGAAAATCAAAATTGAAGTGCTTAACTTCATAAATGACATTAACATTCTAGTTTATGACAAATTCATTAAAGAAATTTGCAAAACACTGAGCAAGATACATAATGTCTGCGCGAAGTGAGTTTAAACTCATGACGCAATGTTTGCATCAGAAAAATATGAGCTCACACATTTCACTAGAAAATTGAGAAAATTCAACATGATGACTAGCATACAAATAAAAAGCTCAATAATCAAATCAAAGTCAAATGTGCGAGTTTTAAAGATTTAACTGAACATGAAACTGCAATGAGACGTGCATCTTTGACAGATAGAAGTGAGTCACGTCACAAGAATGCTTACGCTTAGTCATTTAAAAATCTTTACAATAAAAACAATCTTTACAAAAGCGAAACAAGTGTACTCAACTATAATGAGATCAGAAATCGCATTTGAAGCATCAATCTGACATCAGCGTGACAAAAAGAAAGAACTGTTAAACAAGAAATGCAGATTAGAAACTCTGCAGAATCAGACTTTACATCACGTTGCAAAAGTATTCAAAAGAGTAAGCATTGAAACGTTAAAGATTGAAACATACATAGATTTACTACATATTTATTTAAACATACTGCAGAATAAAATTACATTATGCAGTTGAATTGATGACAGAACGCAAGAGACTAAATAAGCATGCAAACTCATACATGCTTGACTGACGAGAATTAATCATTTCATCTCTCGCTTTTCTGTCATCAAGAAAATAGTGCTTCTGAATACATTTATTCAAAAAGAAACAAGAATGCAGTTTAAATGCAGATGATTCAACTTTTCTACGACAACTTTAATAAGTAATAGCATTGCAATAACATTATATCACAAAGATCAATGAAAGTAATGATGAAAAAAATACAAGAAATGCATTGCAGATATTAATGTAATTCAGCACAAAGATTTCATTTATTCAACAAAATGATAAAGATGCATGATGATTTTCAAAAGATTGAAAGCATTCTTGTAACTTACATCAAAATCAAACGCATAAATCTTAATACTTATTTGCACTCGAGAAATGTTTCAAGCATGAATAGTTCATAATGCAACTGCAAACAAAGTCATCAGACAGCAAAGCATGTACTTATGCATTGCTTGAACTGAACGCATCTGTGATTAAGAATGTTACAAGATATCAACTTCTTGAACTATTGAATAATCATTATGATCATAAAAGATCTTAGAGCAGCAGTGAGAATGATGATGAAAACGAAACTTCTGAAACAATTTAAAGTGATTAAAACACTCATTCTTTAACGTGCAATCAACGTGAATAAATTTGATACATAGTTTTAATTAAACTGATCACGTCAAGTTGAATCATCAAGATTGAGTTGAATTCTTAACTCATCAAGACTCAATTTGAGTCAGAATTTTGAAATCAAGTATTTGAGTTGAGTCACAATGTTTGAATCAAGTATTCAAGTTGAGTTAAAGTGTTGAAATCAAGTATTGACTTAAATTCTCAACTTAACTCATCAAGACATGAAGCAAAGTACTATTAATATTCATTTGAATATTTGATAATGCAACAAAATAATGCAATTGATTGAAGAAAATTCATGCTTGTTCATTTACTACTGCTAATCTGAAATCACTATTATCTCATTATTATTATTTTTCTTCTTCTTCTTCTTTTTCTTCTTCTTCTTCTTCTTCTTTTTATTCTTCCTTTTCTTCTTATACTTCTTCTTGTATTCATTCTTGTACTCATATCTTTTCTCAATTTTAATACTCAGAAAATCTCAGTACTAAAAACAGCAATCTATCGAAGCATATGATATATCAAATCGATCAACAAGTTATAAAGCACAATCGTATGATCAAAACAAGCTCTCATTCAACTTAATAACTCTACAGATAACTGCATTGCAAGTCAAAAATCGAAAATTGAAATTTTTCACGCTCACGCAGGTAAAAATCAATGACGAAACGAAAGTTCATTAACGCAGAAGAAAGAATCATCAATTCAAACAGTAATTTGATTGATAAATCGAAGAGCAAACTCACATGAAAAGAACAAGTCATCAATCGACTTCAGAACAGCACAGAAGACTGAGTGCTGATGCAAAAATTGAAATTGAACTCTTTTGCATTTGAAGATTGCACAGAGAACAATGTTGTTTCAGAGAAGTACAGCATTTCTTATCAAATCACTATCTGTTTTATCTTTTCTTAATGTGCAAGACAATAAGTTGAGATCAGTCATTACTATTCTGAGTGAGATGATCAACAACGAGATTTATCTGTATGAGATGCTGACTACAAATCTTCTGCAAGCTATGCTTGTCAGAAGAGCTGAACAATCTCATCAACAAAGATCAGCGATGAAACTCATCTGTACGTGATGCTGATTATGAATCTACTGTTTAGCTACAGTAGAGTCTAAAGATTATCAAAAGTTTGAATGATATCAAGACGCTGCGTGATGATGAAGCGCTGTGCGTTGATCACGTGCAGAGTTTTCGCGATTACGTAAACTTCAATAATCTCAATGCGCATGCTACAAGCAATCTGCACGCAGATGAGAAAGTCAAATAGAACGCAGAACTACGAGAAAAATCGCTTATAAAAATCATTCGATTCAATATCTCGTCATCGTGACAACAAGAACTGAGACAGAACATTTTTGTGTTTGATCTGTTGAAGATAATTAGCAGAAAAAACTTGAATCACGAACATTCTTTAAATCTACATGCTAACTACGTATAAATCTTGTTAAGACTGCGTGTCTGTTACTACGACATGAGCAACTCACGAAACTCGTTAAGTTTGACACAAGCAAACTCAAGAGTTTCATTAATATCGTTTAACAAACGTTCAGACACAGACATTCTATACATGAGTGATACGCTGACAAGAAGACTTCGTTAAGAGAAGAGAAACACAAGCAAGTTAGTAGAGAATGATCGAACTACGCTGTTTGATTAAAAGTGTAACATATAAACATTTTTACAAGACATGATCGATCTGCATGAGAAAGATCTCTACAGATAATGCGAAACAGATGAGTTGCACGTCTTACAAGTGAAGTGAGCGTCTGCAAGATGTGATATACAATGACAATGACTGTCGATCTTGAGAATCTCATCTCTTCACTGAGTTCTGACTCTCGAATGTCTTGATGATAGAATCAATCTCTAGTCAAAGACATTGTCTGTATAGCTTAAGAGAACAGTAACGCATGTCAATGTGATTAGAGAAGAAATCAACTGCGATACACATGCGTATCGCTGACGAAACGTCTGCAACTCATGCTTAAGAAGTAAATTGTCGAAATCTGAGCAGTGAGAGATTTTGTTCGTCTTGAACTGTGAATCTGCTGCGAGAAACTATCTCTTGCTAAGAGAGAAACCAGCATAGAGATTGTGTCTTATGTATGTTGCATGCGACGTATGCAACATATTTTTGATAGGCAAATAGAAGTCGAAATTTCGTCGATGAAGATGCAATTAAATCAAAAGTGCAAGAACTATGCAATTTGAATAGTTGAGTTATTGAAAAAACACTCTATCAGAAAAAGAACATCTATTTCATACTCATCTCAATACTTTATTGAATTGAATCTAGATCTGAACGCATCGAAATATCTGAACTGAAACGAGATGAAGACGAATTTACCTTGAAAAGTCAAGAAGTGCAAAGACAGACTCACGCAGATATATTGAATATTGAACAAAGTGCAAAAAACACTGAATTTAATAAAAGAAATCGAAATTTCTCACTTCAAGAAATCATGAGATCAAGAAATCGAGCATTTAGCAAAAATTCAAATCGAATTTGCAAGAAGCGAAACTCGCGAAACGATCAATACACACTACAGAGAATTAGAAAGAATTATCAAAAAGGCGAAAAACATAGTGATGTATATCGACGCATCGCAAATTCAAAAAAAGATAGCAGAGATCGAAACAGAAACTGAAACAACAGTGATATTCACGCATGAACTCGTCAGATTCAGCAAAGCGACAAGCGTTTCTGACAAAATAATCACAACGAAAGCGAAACTACAAGCTATTAGCGATGCAATCGCAATATGCAGTGAAAAAGCACTCAAAAACAGCGAAATTTGAATGTACATGAACAGTCAAATGACTTTGCAAAGATTAAACGCAAAGAGCAACGTCAATGCGAAGATATTCGATGACATACGACAAAACTTGATCAATTTACGTCAGAATCAGTGTCAAATTCGCATACAGTGAATATCGAGTCACAAGAGCATTATTGAAAACGAAAAAGCAGATCAATTGATTAAAAGCGCTGCTCAAGAATTATCAGTTATTGACAACATGAAAGCAATCATCATAAGCTTCGTCAAAAAGCAAATTTGCAAAGAGACGAAATTACAATAATTAAATGTCTGAAAAAGCAGCATCAAGAAGAAAAATCAGTATCAAGAAGAAAAATCAGTATCAAAAGCACATATTGAATGTGAATCTAAGTCATAAATCACTAAAAGAGCTGAGAAAAATCGATAGACTAACGTTTTCAATCTTTATTCAGCTGAAAATGAAACATGACTATTTCAAGAGCTATTTGCATCGATTATCAGAGAATAATTTAAACTAATGCTATGAAATATGCAATGCAAGACAAACGTTGAAGCATTTACTGCTGAACTGCAGACATTATAGAGCAGAGCAGATAAAGCTTAAGAAAAAAGCTCAGCTCAAAAACACAGACACTATATTGACATTGTTCATCATCAAGATTGAAAGAATCGCAATACTAAAGTGTTTGAAAAATACTCGAATTACGACGAGAAAATGACTATTAGAAACGAAAGAGTAGAACGCGAAGAATGCGAAGAAACAAAGAAAAACGAGAGTACGATGACGAGGGTTTGAGAGAGAGCGCTTGTATGCACAAACTATTGATGTGATTGATTAACAAGAAGATATAAAGCAGCGACTTTGATCAGGTTACATGTAACTTAGCATACATACAGCGCCTAGACAGTGTCATAGTCATAGACTGCATGCACTTAATGAAGAAAAAAAAAATCTTCTAAAATCTCATTGACTCTTGTGAAACTGTGCAATTGCATGTTCACTCATTGAAATCAATATTGAAGAGTCAAGTCATCTGCATTTAAACTGTATCTTTGCTTCTTTGCGAATTGAAACATTCAGAAACGTTATCTTTTTAAAAGTTGAAAAGCGAAAAATGAGTTGATTAGTTTCTATCAGACGTGCATGTATGATCTTGCATGCTTGCTGAGTCTCTTGCGTTCTGTCGTTGACTCAACTGCGTAATGTAGTTTAATTCTGTAGCTTGTTTAGATGAACATGAAGCGAAAATGTATATGTTTCAACTTTCAGCGTTTCAATGTTTACTTTTTGAAAGACGTTTATTACATGATACAATATTTAATTTTGAAGAGCTTCTAGTTATTATTCTGTGCTCGACAATCTCTCTTCTTTATCGCGTTGATGTTATATTGATGCTTTGAACGTTATTCTCAATCTTACTACTGCTGAGTATATTTGTCTCGTCTTTGCAAATGTAGCTTCGTAAGTGAAAACTTTAAGTCAACTAAGCATTAGCATTTTGATGATGTGATCTGCTTCTATTTAACAAAGATGCAATCTTCATCAAAGTTTCATGTTCAGTTGAACTTCAAGAACTTGTACATTCAACTTTAACTTTATTATTGAGTTTTCAATACATAAACTGATCATCATGTTGAATCTTTTTGACTTTCATATGAAATGTGTAAGTTCATACTTCTCTGAGACGAATGTGACGTCATGAGTTCAAGTTCACGTTGTATAGATGTCATGTGCTCTGCTTAATATTTTGCAGATTGATTCTATGAATCTATCGTAGATCAGAATATTAATATCATTTATGAAGTTAAGTATCTTGATTTTAATTTTTAATGCTTCGCACTTTTCAATTAAACTTGCGTTGAAGAATAGAAAGAAAATCGATGAGATAAAAGATTTCTGTGATATGTCAGCATTTATTCATCACATCATGCTAATTTGTTCATTGAACATCAATGATGACTCTTTATCTTTCAGAAAGCTACAAGTTTAATTAACTATGTAGTTCAATTTTCTTCTCATTCTCAGAATATACAGAAGTCTGATGTGCAAGACATGATTAAATGCTTTAGCAATGTCTAGACTAAGCATGAAGCATTGACAAAGCTCATTGAGTGTTTAATCACGTAATTAGATGATAAATTAAATGATTTATTATTTTGATTGATCTCTCTTCTTATAAGATCACTTTGACGTGATTAGCTGCAGACGCATGTCTAATAGCTTAAATGACACGAATCATCAAAATGACATGAATCATTAAAATAACATGAATGATCAAAATAACATGAATGATACTGCTGACAATGATTATTCTGATTCTATATGCTCAGTTCTATATGTTCAATTCTATATGTTCAAGCGCATGTAAAAGCAAAGTATTAAATCAATGAATTTATTATCTAACTAGTTATTTAATCATCTATTTAAATAAATTGTTGATTATGTAGAGTATTCAATAGAGAATCATGAAGAGAGTCATGAAGAGTGCTTGATAGAAAAACATGAAGAGTGCTTGATAGAAAAACATGAAGAATGCTTGATAGAAAAACATGATTTTTATTTTTTTATTTCTTCATTAAGTGCATGCAGTCTATGACTATGACACTATCTAGACGCTGTGTGTATGCTAAATTACATGTAATCTAGTCATAATCGCTGCTGTATATCTTTTCATTGAACAGTCACATCGATAGAGTGTGCATACGAGCGCGTGAACTGTCTATATGATCAAGTGATCACATAGACAACTCAAAATTGTGAAAGCTGATCACTTTGACGTGAGCTTTCGACTTGTCTGTATGATCATCAAGCTAAGCGAGCTAAATGAGCTTTGATTTATGTAGAGAAAAGCTGATCACTTTGACGTGAGCTTTCAAGTTCACTGTATGATCATTCAGCTGAATGAACTAGATGAGCTTTGATCTATGTATTTGCGACGCATGTAAATCGATCAGAAAATCGAAATCAATCAATTTACTGCGTCGCACAGATGTGTATGTGCGCAAAAGCTGAGTCATGCCTTCGCAGTAACTGTGTGAATGTCGTATATTAGTTGCAGCGCGTGCGCAAAGACGTTGCTGTTGTTCTGTGTATATGAGCAAAGACTATGTCGTGTCTTCGCAGTGTATGTGATTGCGATGCATGTACATTGATCTGATAAAGCGAAAAATCGATCGATTTACTGCATCACATGAGTGTGTAGATGTGCAAAAGCTGAGTCGTGTCTTCGCAGTGTGTATGTGTGTGATGTATATGAGTTGCAGCGTGTGCGCAAAGACGTTGCTGTCGTTCTGTGTATGTGAGCAAAGATTGTGTCGTGTCTTTGCAGTGTATGTATTTGCGACGCATGTAAATCGATCAGAAAATCGAAATCAATTGATTTACTGCGTCGCACAGACGTGTATGTGCGCAAAAGCTGAGTCGTGCCTTCGCAATGACTGTGTGAATGTCGTATATTAGTTGCAGCGTGTGCGCAAAGACGTTGCTGTCGTTCTGTGTATATGAGCAAAAACTGTGTCGTGTCTTTGCAATGTATGTGATTGCAATGCATGTACATCAATCTGATAAAGTGAAAAATCAATCGATTTACTGCATTTTGTAAACGTGTAGATGTGCAAAAGCTGAATCATGCCTTCGCAATATATGTATGTATATTGTATATGAGCTCAACGTGTGAATAAAGCGCTGTTACTGCTCTGTATGTGATTGCGCTGCGTGTAAATCGACCTGAAAATGCGAAAAATTGATCGATTTACTGCATCACGTCTGTCTGTATATGTGCAAAAGCTGAGTCGTGTCTTCGCAATATATGTGTATATGTCATATATGAGCTGCAGCATGTATGCTGCTGTCATTCTGTGTATGTGCAAGTTTCAATGCGCTGATGATCGCGTTGTTATTGCTTCGCTTTTTGACTGTGTGTGAGCTCAACACGTGAGTAAAGCGTTGTTACTGCTCTGTTGATGTTGATGAGATTGTTCAGCTCTTCTGACAAGCATAGCTTGCAGAAAATTTATAGTCAGCATCTTGTACAGATAAATTTCGTTGTTAATTGATCTGCATGAGAAAGATTTCTACAAATAATGTGAAACAGATGAGTTGCACACTTTTGAATGAAGTGAGTATCTGTGAAACATGATATACAATGATGATAACTGTCGATCTTAAGAATCTCATCTTTTCACTGAGCTCTGACTCTTGAATATCTTGATGATAGAATCAATTTCTAGTTGAAGACATCATTTATATAGCTCAAAAGAACAGTAGTGTATATCAATGTGATTAAAGAAGAAATTGACTGCAATATGCATGTGTATTGCAGATGAAATGTCTGCAACTTATGCTTAAGAAGTAAACTGTTGAAATTTAAGCAGTGAGAAATCTCATTCATCTTGAACTGTGAATCTGTTGTAAGAAATTCTCTTTAAGTAATTTCTCAAGTCTAAGAAAAAAATCAGCATAGAGATTGTGTTCTATGCATGTTGCATGCAACGTATACAACATATTTTCGATAAACACATGATGTTTGCGCGAAATGAGCTTGCACTCATGACACAACGTTTGCATCAGAAAAGTACAAGCTTATGCATTTCACTAGAAAATTGAAGAGATTTGACATGATAACTAGCATACAAATAGAAAACTCAATTATCAAATCAAAATCAGATGTACAAGTTTTAATTGTCATGATGAATTGACTCATAAAGATTAGATTAAAGACTAAAGTCAAAGACTGAGTCAAAGATCAGATCTGAGTTAGCTCTGAAACTTTATGACTCTGTCAAGACATCATTTAGACTACGTCATATCTTCGACTTAATATGTCATGAGTTATGTTGTGCTCAACTTGACAATGCTTGACAAACTTTCTATAGTCGATCGATTCTCTCAAGTTATCGAGAGCTTCTTATTAATTAGCTCTATCATAATATATACTCATTCTGTGTCTGCTTAGAATATCACATTGTCATATTATTCTTATAGATCTCGTCTATTTATCTAGTAGACTTGATCATTACAGTTCTAATTATTTCAAACTCTTCTTAGAAGTGATGATTTGATATTCAAGCATGACAACAGCAACGCGATTGCAACAGAGTCGAAACGACAACGTCTCAATCTTATGAGATATCATATCAGAAAACGAACGTTGCATAACGAAATCAGAAAGTGAAGAAGCAAAAGATGAATTCTCTCTTGATATTAATGAACAGCTGACATGAGCAATGCTTCAACATAATGAACTGCAAAAGAAACAGAAGTTAGCAGCTATTCTGTCAAAGATTGAGACTTTGCAATTCGTTGAAACGATGAAGAAAAGTCATCAAGCTTTCACTTGAATTCTCATGAAGAATTTGAATGATTTATGCATCGTTTTCATAGTGTCAATGATGATGAAACAAAGTCATCACGAGATTGTTTTGCAGAAGCGAAGATTTTCAATGTCTTTGAAGAAGTATCATGACAAAATCATAAGAAAACATTCATAAGAAAACATAGAGAGTGAATTTATGATGTCAAAATCTTGTTTCAAAATATCTTTTGACATTTTGAAAGTGATGAGAAAAAGATTTTGTACTGCATGATCTATCTGAAGAGTGAATCAAAGAAACTTTGATTCAATCACGAAGAGACTATGTCTGCAGCTCAGCAGATGTGATTCAATTTTATCGACTTTCTTCTGAATTTAATTGAGAACTCGATGAATCGAAGCATAAACGTGACTCAGCAATACATGAATGCATCGCAACGTTCAAATCAAATGATACAAACGTTTGCAGCTCATCTGAGCACTTTGAAACATCAACTTTCGTTGTATAGTAATGAGCATAAGTGAACTCATCTATTCATCAAGTTGAGATCTGAGCTGTGTGTGATCATTACTAATGTGCAGTCGATTTCTATCACATGAGATGCATTAATCAATCTTGTTGCTCGATTGAAAACAAATCTGCAAAAAGAACATGTCTTGTTGTTGAAATGATTTTAAGACGAAGACTTGCATGATCGAGATAAGATCAACAAGAAGACTCATTCAAAGCGAAAGAAATCTTATTGATCAATCAGACTCAACTTTTCATCAAAGATAAACTCACATGCTTCGTCACATTATAGCAAGAATTTGTTCAATATAACGTGTTATATGTGCAATTGAAAGAATCATTACTTTATTGATTGTAGAGACGAAAAGATCAAGAATAGATCAAAAGAATTTGACGTGAATCGAGTACTCATTGATTTGATGTCACATATGAGTCATTTCAAGATTTCGAGAAAAGACAAGCTTTCAATGAATGCTTCAAATCATCGAGGGAAAAACAAGAAGTTCTCTTCGTAAAGACTCTTATATATAAAGAGCATGTAATTCAGAGAGATCAGAAGACAGAAACGAAGATTCACATGAATATTGATGTCAAGATGAACGTGATTAGTCAACGTTTCATCATCGAGCAAGATATGTTATTGCTGAACATCAATCTTTCAAGATCTATCTGAATGAATGATCAGAGTGTCTATTGTTATGACGTCTATAAGATGTGTTATCGACTGAGAGACAGCTGAAACATAGAGAAAAAAGATATAAGTATCTTTTATGCTATTGACAAGAAAGAATCTTTTCTGATTCTGAGTATATCAAGTATGCAATTCAAGCGTATTCAAATAGACATGATTGCAAGAACATGATGTTTCAACGTGAATGAACACGCATTTGAGTTGTTCTTCGCACAAGTATTTGCAAAAGCTCTACAAAATGAGTCTACTGTGTATGCTCTTGTCATAATCAACGTTGTCAAAGAGTTGATTGTTGAACATCAAGTGAAAGCAATGAATAACGTGATGAGTTGTATCACAAACGCGCTTGAAACGCAGACTTTACTCGTTGAATTGAAAGAGTACGAAGACATATTCTCGACAGAAAGTGCAGATAAACTGTCTTTGCATGAAGATCACGATCATGCAATAGAAATCACTGCAGAATCATCATATGAATTATTGTATAATTTGTCAAACACAGAGTTAACGACTCTGAGACAGTATCTAGATGATGTCTTAGCGAAAGAATGAATTAAGCATTTCGTCAGCTCAACTGACGCGTCTATTTTATTCATTCTCAAAAAGAACAATAGTCTTCATCTATGCATGAACTATCAAGATCTGAATAAGATCACTGTCAAAAATCGTCATTTGCTGCCTTTAATTAGTGAAACTCTAGACAGACTCAGTAAAATCAAGCAGTTCACTAAGTTAGATTTGAAGAACATCTATCATTGTCTCAGAATTCAATGTAAAGACGAGTGAAAAATGATGTTTTGTACTCGTTACGATCACTTCAAATATATGATCATGTCGTTTAATTTAATCAACGCGTTTGTCATCTTTCAGACTTATATTAATAAGATCTTGACAAAGCTTTTAAATGACTTTTATATTGTCTATCTGAATGACATTCTAATCTTCTTCGTAAAGAAGACTGATCACGTAGATCACATAAAGTAAATTCTCGAGAAATTAAGAAAGTTCAAGCTATATGTTAGCTTGAAGAAGTGTGAATTCTTCATCACTAAAGTGAACTTTCTAGAATTTATTATATTCACAAAGAGTGTTTCGATGAATCTAAGTAGAATAGACATCATCAAAACGTGATTCAGATTGAAGATGTATCAAGAAATACAAGTTTTTCTGAGATTCATCAATTTCTATCGACATTTTATACATCACTACTCTCAGATAGCAGAGTCTTTAACAGAACTGCTGAAAGATAGTGTAAAAAATGTAAAAATAAACTCATTCATATGATTGAGCGAAGCGAAACAAGCTTTTAATCAGCTTCACAACATTTTTATGAAAGCATCTATTCTAAGACACTTTGACTCAGAGCGACATATACACATCGAGATCGATGCATTCAATTATGCAGTCGCGAATATTTTGTCTCAGTCAGATGACGAAGATAAGTGACATTTGATTGCATTCTGATTCAGAATGATGATAGACATCGAAAGAAACTATGAAATACATGATCAGAAGCTTCTAATCATAGTAGCGATGTTTAAACACTGACAACACTATGTGAAAGACAGTTATCATACTGTCGAAGTTCTGACTGATCATAATAATCTGAAGAATTTTATGAACGTTCAAGAGCTAAACGAAAGACAAGTCAGATGAGTCATGAGATTGTCGATCTGCGACTTTGAAATAGCACATAGATCAGAAATGACAAACTCGATCAATGCATTGTCGAGATGATTTGACTATAAGAGTGAGAACATTTCTGCGAATCATTTGCTGCTCACTCTGCAGCGAAAGCTGACTAGAATAGAAAGCTTAAATAGCTTTATATTTGTAGCAATCAGAGAACTATATTGTATACAAGTGATTAACGATGTCAAGAAGATGTTCGTTCACAGTATAAGTATGAACAGATATTCAGCAGAATATGTCGAGAGCAGACTGCAAGATGAAACTCACTGATGAACATGAGTGATTAACGATGTCAAGAAGATGTTCATTCACAGTGTTAGTGAACGAAGATATTCAGCGAAACATGTCAAAAGCAGATCGCAAGATGAAATTTACTGTACATGAGTGATTAACAGAGTCGAGAAGATGTCTGTTTACAGTGTCAGTGAAAACACAAGTACATGTTCAGCAATGCATGTCAGAAGTATGCTGCTGAAGATCATGATTTTAACAGTGTAAGAAATGCATCTAGATGAAGTACATTTCTCAAGAGATAGAATTTCTCAACTTGAATCAACAACTTCAAAAAGCATAGACATCAAAACGTTGACTCATAGAAATTGCAACGTAGTTGAGAAACAGCTTAATTCTGTTGCTGAAACTGTTGATTACAAACAACTCGTTTCACATGCAATTGTCAGAGTATTGATGATTCATGAAATGATATACGACTTCAGTAGTAAATTCATAGTTGAGCTCATTAAGATCTTACAGCAAGAAGATGAATTTGCTGTGAAGCTAAAAGCAAACAAAACGACAAGTATATGAAAGAGTGACGTTGAAGCTTGAACATTGAATAGTCAAGAAATGATAGAGTACAATGAATCATTGTATGTTTCAGAAGATCTTTCTGTCAGAGAAGAGCTGTTGAAACGTCATCATGATGATTCATTAACAAGACATTTTGATGCTGACAAGATCAGCGAGCTATTAAATCGTAAATATTACTGAAAAAGTATGATCAAGAATGTTAAAGAGTATATAGATACTTGTGACATTTGTCAGAGAGTAAAGATGAAACGTTATCTATCATATGATGAGTTGAAGTTGTTATTTTGACTCATCGATTCATGAAAAGAAATCATTATGAATTTCATAACAAATCTGTTGTCTAGTAAATGAAAAAAAGTCGTGTATGACTCGATTCTTGTGATAGTCGATTATTACATGAAGATGATGCATTATCTGTCTATAAAGAAGACTTTGACTGTTATAGAGTTAGCAGAGTTGTTCTTTGAGAAGATTGTTCTAAAATATGAAGTATTGAATGATATAATTATCAATAAAGATAGTCTATTTATCAGTGCATTCTGATCAAAGATCTGCTATCATGTCAAGATGAAACGACGACTAAGCATCATCTTTTATTTGCAGACAGACAATCAGACAGAATGACAGAATCAAACGCTGAAACATTATCTACGAGTATATTGTTCAGAAAAGCAAGACGACTGAGCTACGCTTCTACTCATAGTTAAGTTCATGTATCATCAGACGAAGCACTCTTCATTGAGCTGTAGTCTCTTTAAAGTCATGTATGACTACGAGTCAATCTTTGACATACACATTGAGAACAATGCTATGAAAGAAGAAGTGTCAGCAGCAAAAGAATGCATGAAAATGCTGCAAGATGTGCAAAACACGTTGACGCAACGATGATAAAATGCGATCGATGCTCAGACAAAGTACTATAATTAAAAACATAAATTTAAGTTCTTTAATGTTGATGATTTAATCATGCTATCAGCAAAAAATCTGAAGCAGAAGAAGTTGAGCAAGAAGTTATTAAATAAAATGATAAAGTTCTTTCATATACAAGAACTCATAAACAAGCAAATGTATCATCTTGATCTTTCAATTATTTATAAAGTTCATTCTGTCTTTAATGTATTTCTTTTAGAGTCGTATAATCGTAGACTAAATGATGATTCTATACTCAATTATTTCATACTCAAGCTTATTGATGATGAGTAAGAATGAAAGATAGAAAAGATTCTATAAAAGTGAAAAAGAAAGAGAATCTTATATTATAAGATACAATGAAAAGAATATCTCATTGAATATGATCAATGAATATCAAGTAAAGATATGAAAGATGTCTCGAAGCTTATAAAAGCTTTTGAAATGAGATTGAAACATGAGCGAAAAGCATAATCACTTACTTTCAAGCATAAACTTATTATTAGAAAAGAAGAATCACTGTATTATGATAGTTTCGTTCTCTAATGAGATGATCACATATGTAAATCAACAGACAGAAGAAAAAAGCGCAAAGATGCTCAAACGCGCTCGACAAGAAAGTGCAATCATCACGACATAATAAACATCATGCAATCATCACTTCATTAAACATCTTTCACATGAAGCAAGATTGCAGATTTCTTCTTCTTTCTCATTGTCAGATTTACATTGAGATACAAAGATAAAGATTCAAGAGACAACAAATTATGCTAAAATATATCAGAACAATTAGAAACATTGACAAAATGATATATAATCAAAATTGAATGTATTGCAAAGCGCTTTACATTCAAAATTTCTCTGACAATGTTATTGACAATCATCATCTTTTTGAGAATGAGCTTTTGAATCTTTAGAGACTCAAGTTTGTGAGTTCTCTTGAAATGATTCTTCACACGAGTCATTGTTATCAACTTCTTGTAAAGAATTTTCTGATGAGCAGTGAATGTCTTCAGAGCGACGTTCTCTTCTTCATTTTCAATCGCACTATCATGAATATTCTGCAGATGAAAGAATTCATTGACAGTCAAAATGCAAATATCAAAAATCTAGACATTGAATCATGAGTGTTTAGCAAATGTATCAGATAAGTATACTCACTGCGATACAGAAGCTCTCATTACTTGCACAGCGAGCACACTTCTTGTACATTGTTTTTCTTTGAAAGACGACGTCACATCGTGATGCTTTATTCTTGATGTGTAAAACTCAAGCACACTTTATACAAATCATTTTATTTAGAGTTTCAAAATCAGCAACGCTTCTCTTGCTTATTTTCACAATTGACAGCTGAAAAGCATCAGTAACAACATCAAGAAGTTGAATAAGCGAATCTCATCATCATTTTTTGATTTCGCGAAGTCTGTGAGTTCGACAAGATCATTGACGAAGCATCAATGATCATTTCTTTTCTCATCGTTTTTCGAATTTTCTCTTCAATAGCTGAGATGTACTTGAAAGTTTGAATAGTAGAAGCAATGAGCTTTCGATCAGAATTTGATGACATTTGCATCATCATGAGCGATTCAGCATCAGCAGCATCATGATCATCATGTCTGATCAATGTCTTTTGAGCAGACTTATGATATTGTTAATCGCAGTAATAGTTGTGAAACTTCAAGTTGTGACATCACTTACTTTTGTAATGATCTTGACTCAATCATTAATTGACTTCATCATCTTACAATTCTCTTTGAGCGTCGCTGCGCATTCACGACTCATGATCTAGATCTTTTACTCTTACTATACAGATATACTCAAAGTTTGTCAAAAGTAATCACATAATGATAAAAATATGATCATAATTGAAAAAAGATGAAGTTGAAGAAAATGAGAAGTTGAAAGAAACTGAAAGAGCGATAAACAAATCAACAATTATTATTCATTCTTGTTTACACTTTATCGTTTCAACAACATCATCTACTCAAAAAATAAACAATATTTATGCACTATCTACACGTCATCATTGCTGTCATCTACATCAATTACACATCACATATACTATCTATAATGTCATCTATACACATTATAATTGAAGATAAATCATCATTCAATTGAAAGTTTTTCTTTTTCTTTTTCTTGTTTTCTCACAGAAATTTAAAGATTTTTATCGAGAGCTTCTAGAGCAAATCAATGAATGCATGTCATCATTTATCAGAGTAAACAAAGATATTAATTATTGAGATCAAGAATGAACTCACTTAAAAGAGAAAACAATTGTCATAATGAATTGATTCATAAAGATTAAATCAGAGACTAGAGTCAAAGATTGAATCAAAGATCAAATCTGAGTTAGCTTTGAAACTTTATGACTTTGTCAAGACATCATTTAGACTACGTCATATCTTCGACTTAATATATCATGAGTTATGTTGTGCTTGACTTGACAATGCTTGACAAACTCTTTATAGTCAATCGATCTTCTCAAGTTATCGAGAGCTTCTTAATAATTAGCTCTATCATAATATATACTCATTCTGTGTCTGCTTAGAATATCACATTGTCATATCACTCTTATAAATCTCATCTATTCATTTAGTAGACTCGATCATCACAGTTTTAAAGATGCAACTGAACATGAAATTGTGATAAAACGCGCATCTTCAACAAATAAAAATGAATCACGTCACAAGAATGCTGACACTTAGTCATTTTGAAGTTTTCACATGAAAAGCTATCTTCACAAAAGCGAAACAAGTATACTCAGCAGTAGTGAGATCAGAAATCGCATTGGAAGCATCAATCTGACATCAGCGCGACAAGAAAGAAAAACTGTTGAGCAAAGAATGCAAACTAGAAACACTTCAGAATCAGACTCTGCGTCACGTAACAGAAGCATTCAAAAGAGTAAGCATTGAAACTTTAAAGACAGAAACATACATAAGCTCACTACATGTTCATTTGAATATGTTACAGAACAAGATCATGTTACACAGTTGAATCAATAATTGAATGCAAGAGATCAAACAAGCATGCAAACTAATACATGTTCATTTGACGAGAGTTAATCACATCATTTCTCACTTACTCATCATCAAGAAAATAGTACTTCTGAATGTCTTCATTCAAGAAGATGCAAAGATACAGTCGAGATGCAGATGATGCATTCTCTTCTTCACAATGATTTCAACAAGCGATAGCATCGCAATAGCGCAGTATCACAAAGATCAATGAAATCAACGATGAGAAAAGTACAAAGAACGCGTCGCAGATGTCAACATAATCTCAATACAAAGATCGCATCTGAGCAATAAGATGATAAAGATGCGTGATGATTTTCAGAAAGCAGAAAGCATTCTCATAATGCATATCAAAATCAAATGCATAGATCTGAATGCTTATTTGCACTTTAGAAATGTTTCAGACATGAATAGTTCATGATGTGATTGTGAATGAAGTCATCAGACGATGAAGCATGTACTCATGCATTGTTTAAACTGATTGCATCTGCGATCAAGAATGCTACAAGATGCTGACTTCTCAAACTATCAAATAATCATCATCATCATGAAGAGTTTCAGAACAGTAGCGAAAATGATGATGAAAACGAAGCTCTTGAAGCAATTTAAAATGACTAGAACATTCATTCTTTAACATGCAATCAACGTGAACAAATTTGATACATAGTCTCAAAACTTACTGTTTCAACTGCGTGAAGCAGTCGTATAAACTGCGAGTGATTTTCTATCTCAGAGAGTTTTGTTCACTTGATATAAATAGCATAAAATCTCTCATGAGTCAATCTAATCGATGTCACAAGAATGTATGAATTTATTATTATTATTGTACTTCACTTTGCTTTCACTCAACTCAATAGTCTCAATTTTTCAAATCATTATCAGTTAATATACATCATGACTTGTTGCAAGCAAACAAATAATGCATTTAAATAATGCATTTCTTGTTACGCATTGCTGACAAACTTGATTTAAAACGAAAGTTTAAAGATGATATGATGATTTGAAGATTTCAACTCATGATGATATGATATCAAATAATCAAATCATAAATGAATCAAGAGCAGACTTTAAGACTTTATTTGAAAGTAAAATCAATAAAGTTCAGAAAATAATGTAAATAAATAATGCATTAAGTTATCAACAGTTAGTTTATCGTGACAGTCAAAGAGAAAATGAAAGTCAGAAATCATTGCACTTCAAAAAATACATCATCATCAAAGAGATGCAAATTTGTTAATATTGAAGATCTTATTCAAAAAAATAGTTCATAAAACCATGCAGAATGAAATTAATATGAACAAGATGAATTAAAGAATGAGTAATGTAAATTATAAAATTCAGACTTTGACATTGCTTGCTTTTCAAAAGATCACAGAAGCATTTCTATGTAAATTTCTTGTCAGTAAGTGCATTACTCATTTGCATTATCATTGATGTTTTACAACACTTACTGATATAATGCTTTACATATGCAGATAGCAATCTTCTTGCTATTCATGTCAAGTGAGTAATTCTTCAACAAAGAGATTTGATATTCATGAAAACTTTAATATATAATCTTAAAATTTAGTTGAGTGCTTAATGAAAATAACATTCATGATATCTTGATCAGATCAAGATATCTAGCATAGCAATACACTTTATGAACTGCATTATTTTTTTGCATTATTTTGTAACTGTGTTATTATACTACATACATTAACAATGTAAAAATGACTTCAAATGAAATGATATTGAACATTTAAACAATAATAGAATGTAAAACATTTTGCAAATCTGCTTTGAAAGAATCAGCAACTTCATTAATCATGTTATCTTCATCTTCTTCTTTACAATAAATATTTCATGCTTCAATGATAATCTTCTCAGAATTCAAGTTCATGATATGATTATAATACTTAAGAAGCATTATTTATTCAATTGATTCTGAAGTCATTTGTAATTGATTTTATCAACAAACTCTTCTTGCAAGATTAAATATTCATTCAACATTTATAAAAAATATTAAACATGAAAGAACATTTTTAATCATTTAAGTTAAATCAGTGATGAAACTCATCTGTATGCAATGCTGACTATGAATTTACTGTTTAGCTACAGTAAAGTTTAAAGATTATCAAAAGTTTGAATGATATTGAGATGCTGCGTGATGATGAAGTGTTGTGCATTGATTGCATACAAAGTTTTCGCGATCGCACAGACTTTAATAATCTCAATATGCATATTATAAAGCAATTTACATGCAAATAAGAAAGTTAAATAAAATGCAAAACTATGAGAAAAATTACTTATGAAAATCATTCAATTCAACATCTTGTTATCATGATAACAAGAATTGAAACAGAACACTCTTGTATTTGATTTGTTGAAAATGATTAGCAGAAAGAACTCAAATCATGAACATTCTTTAAATTTACATGCTAACTATGTATAAATCTTGTTAAGACTGCGTGTCTGTTACTACAATATGAATAACTCATGAGTTTTGTTAAATTCAACATGAGTAAACTTAAGAGTTTCATTAATATCATTTAATAAACATTCAGATATAAACATTCTATATGTAAACAATATGTTGATGAGAAAACTTTGTTAAAAGAAAAGAGACACAAGCAAGTTAGTAAAGAATGATTGAACTATGTTGTCTGATTAAAAGTGTAGCATATAAACATTTTTGCAAAACATGATTGATCTGCATGAGAGAAATCTTTACAAATAATGCAAAACAGATGAGTTGCACACTTTACAAGCGAAGTGAGTATCTGCAAAGCATGATATACAATGATGATAATTGTCAATCTTAAGAATCTCACTTCTTCACTGAACTCTGAGTCTTGAATGTCTTGATGATAAAATCAATCTTTAGTTGAAAATATTATTTGTATAACTTAAGAGAACAATAATATATATTGATGTGATTAAAGAAGAAATCGACTGTGATATGCATGTGTATCACAGATGAAACATTTGCAATTCATGCTTAAAAAGTAAACTGTTGAAATTTAAACAGTGAAAGATTTCATTTATCTTGAACTGTGAATTTGTCATAAGAAAACTCTTTGAGTAATTTCTCAAGTTTAAGAAGAAAATCAGCATAGAAATCATGCTTTATGTATGTTGCATGCAACGTATACAACATATTTTCAATAAACATTCTTGCAATGTATATCAAAATCAAATGCATAAATCTGAACATTTATTTGCACTCTAGAAACGTTTCAGACATGAATAACTTGTGATGTGACTGCAAATAAAGTCATTAGACGACGAATGTGATGATCAAGTCTACTAAATGAATAGACGAGATCTATAAGAATGATATGACAATGTGATATTTTAAGCAGACACAGAATGAGTATATATTATGATAGAGCTAATTATTAAGAAGCTCTCGATAACTTGAGAAGATCAATCGACTATAGAGAGTTTGTCAAGCATTGTCAAGTTGAACATGACATAACTCATGACATATTAAGTCAAAGATATGACGTGATTTAAATGATGCTTTGACAAAGTCACAGAGTTTCAAAGCTAACTCAGATCTGATCTTCAACTCAGTCTCTGATTTAACCTCTATGTGTCAATTCATCATGATAATGAAGCATGTATTCATGCATTGTTTGAACTGATTGCATTTGCGATCAAGAATGTTACAAAAGACTGACTTTTTAAACTATTGAATAATCATCATCATCATGAAAAGTTTCAAAGCAATTATGAAGATGATGATGAAAACAAAGCTCTTGAAGCAATTTAAAGTAACTAGAACACTCATTCTTTAACATGCAATCAACGTGAACAAATTTGATACATAGTCTTAAAACTCACTGTTTTAACTGCGTGAAGCAGTTGTATAAACTGCGAGTAATTTTCTATTTCAGAGAGTTTTGTTCACTTGATATAAATAGCATAAAGTTTCTCATGAGTCGATTTAATCGATGTCACAAGAATGTATGAATTTATTATTATTATTATCATTTAAGTTAATCTTAAATAGTTCAAGATGTTGTCTCTTCAATACTTTCATATTGAAAACTTCTTAACAATAACATTAGTGCAAAGATATTAATCATCTTCACTAATAGATACAGAGTGACGTTGAGTTCTTTGAAGAAGAGTTCATATAATCATCACAACAAACTATAGCATTGATCGACAACAAGATTTATCTGTATGAGATGCTGACTACGAATCTTCTGCAAGCTATGCTTGTCAGAAGAGCTGAACAATCTCATCAACATCAACAGAGCAGTAACAGCGCTTTACTCATGCATTGAGTTCACACACAGTTGAAAAGCGAAGCAATAACAACGTGATCATCAGCACGTTGAAGCTCGCACATACACAGAATGACAGCAGCATACATGCTGCAGCTCATATACAACATATACACATATATTGCAAAGGCACGACTCAGCTTTTGCGCACATACAGACAGACGTGATGCAGTAAATCTATCGATTTTTCGCATTTTCAGGTCGATTTACACGCAGCGCAATCACACACAGAGCAGTAACAGCGCTTTATTCACACTTTGAGCTCATATACAACATACACACATATATTGCGAAGACACGATTCAGCTTTTGCACATCTACATGTCTACGTGATGCAGTAAATCGATCGATTTTTCGCATTATCAGATCGATTTACATGCATCGCAATCACATACACTGCAAAGACACGACACAATCTTTGCTCATATACACAGAACGATAGCAACGTCTTTGCGCACGCGCTGCAACTAATATACGACATTCACACAGTCATTACGAAGGCACGACTCAGCTTTTGCGCACATACACGTCTGTGCAACGCAGTAAATCAATCAATTTTCGGTTTTCTGATTGATTTACATGCGTTGCAAATACATAGATCAAAATTCACCTAGTTCGTTCAGCTGAGTGATCATACAGCGAACTCAAAAGCTCATGTCGAAGTGATCAGCTTTCATCTACATAGATCAAAGCTCATCTAGCTCGCTTAGCTTGATGATCATACAGACAAGTCAAAAGCTCATGTCAAAGTAATCAGCTTTCACAATTTTAAGTTGTTTATAGAATCACTTGATTATATAAACAGCTCACACGCTCGTATGTGCATTCTAATGATCTGACTGCTCAATGAAAAAATATACTGCATCGACTTTGACTAGATTACATGTAATTTAACATATACACAGCACTTCAGTGTTACTATTTAAATAGATAGCATCGTGTTTCATAGTCTTAGACTGCATAAGCACGTAAAATTTGAAGAAGAAAAAAAAATCTGAATGTTTATCTGCACTTTAGAAATGTTTCAGACATGAATAGCTTGCGATGCAACTGCGAATAAAGTCATCAAATGACGAAGCATGTACTCATGCATTGCTCGAACTGATTGTCTCTGCGATCAAGAATGTTACAAGATGCTGACTTCTTGAACTATTGAATAATCATCATTATTATGAAGAATTTCAAAGCAGTAGCGAAGATGATAATGAAAATGAAGCTCTTAAAGCAATTTAGAGTGACTAAAACACTCATTCTCTAACGTGTAATCAACGCGAACAAATTTGATACATAGTCTCAAAACTCACTGTTTCAACTGCGTGAAGCAGTCATATAGACTGCAAGTGATTTTCTATCTCAAAGAGTTTTGTTCACTCGATACAAATAGCATAGAGTTTCTCATGAGTTGATCTAATCGATGTCACAAGAGTGTATGAATTTATTATTATTATTATTGAATAATCTTGCATTGACGTTGCTCTTTGCATTTAGTCTTTGCAAAGTCATTTGACTGTTTGTATACACTCAAATTTCGCTGTTTTTGAGTGCTTTTTCGCTGCACATTGCAATTGCATCATCAATAGCTTGCAGTTTCGCTTTTGTTATGATGATTTTGCCTGAAATGCTTGTCGCTTTGCTGCATTTAATGAGTTCATGCATAAATATCACTGTTGTTTCAATTTCTGTTTCAACTTCTGCTATCTTTTTTTGAATTTGTAATACATCTGTGTACATCACTATGTTTTTCGCCTTTTTGATAATTCTTTCTAATTCTTTATAGTGTGTATTGATTGTATCACAAGTTTCGTCTTTTGCAAATTCGATTTGAAGTTTTGCTAAATGCTCGATTTCTTGCTCTTATGATTTCTTAAAGTGAGAAATTTCGATTTCTTTTATTGAATTCAATGTTTTTTGCACTTTGTTCAATATTCAATATATTTGCGTGAGTCTATCTTTGCACTTCTTAGCTTTTCAAGATACATTTATCTTTATCTCGTTTCAGTTCAGATATTTCGATGCATTCAGATTTAGATTCAATTCGATAGAGTATTAAGATGAGTACATAATAAATGTTCTTTTTCTGATAAAGTGTTTTTTCAATAACTCAACTATTTAAATTGCATAGTTCTTTCACTTTTGATTTAATCATATCTTCATTGACGAAATTTCAACTTCTATTTGCATAGCATCTATTAATGATGTTCGAAATGCATTCAGAATTTTTCGTAATGCAGCATTTTGCAGTTTGCAATATTTGTTTACATAGCTTTTTTGATTATTTCATCATATTTCGACGTCATAATTGCTAATAGATGTGACATATGTCAGATATAATTGCTTTTCTGATTTGACATTTAATTCTCACTCACTATTCATTAATTTAAACAACGAGTGTAACGTTTTTGTGACTGTTGCAATTTTTGTTTGCACATGAACTTTGAAGTTAAGCTTTCGATTCAGTCAGACTTTTAATCATCGTACGCATGTCTTTGATTTTATGATCGTGTTATTGAGTAGAATAATCATTTGATTAAGTGTTGTCTTATGACTTTCAAAGTGTATCAATTCAGATTTTGAGTCATCGAATTGCACTGCGTTTTTCTTTGCTCATGTAAAAGCGATTTTTGCTGCATTTTTCAGCATTTTTACATTCTTATCAATATTCTTTTTCTTCATGTATAGTGTTACATTATCAATGTAGCTGAGTGACTGTAAATTTTCGATCTTTGCGCGAATCTTCAAAAATAAGTATTGAATATAAATTAGAAATAAAATGAGCGAAATAAATGAATCTTACGATATTTCTGTGATTATTTTCTTTGATTTCTGACGTTCGTCATTAAAAGCTAAGTCAATAACTTAATTTTGTAAGAAGCATTTTACTCAATTGATTAAATTGATTGATTTAATCAATATTTTGATCAGTTGTTTCAACGTAACATGATCAAAAGCTTCTTTGACATCTAGAAGTAAATAGATAAGCGTGTTTTCACGACTTTCTGTCATTTGCGCATCATGTACTAGATTTAATACTGTGTTTAAATTGACAACAAGATTTATCTGTATGAAATTCTGACTACGAATCTTCTGCAAGCTATGCTTGTCAGAAGAGCTGAACAATCTCATTGACAGAGCAGTAACAGTATGATATGCGCATGTTATGCTCACATACACAGATCAAGCATTGCATTGCAATGCTCACAAACAACAAGATCACATGATTAAATGATCATGTAATCAAACAGCAAATAAAAGCTCACATCAAAGTGATCAGCTTTCACAATACACAGATTAAGCATTGCATCATGATGCTCATAAACAACTTAAAGCTCATTTAGTCTGCTCAACTAAATGATCAAACAGTGAACAAAAGCTCACATCGAAATAATCAACTTTCACAATACATTGATCGCTTATTTAACTCGCTCAGCTAGATGATCAAACAGCAAATTTGAAAGCTTACATCAAAGTGATCAGCTTTCATAATACACAGATCAAGCATTGCATTGCAATGCTCATAAACAACTCAAAGCTCATCTAGTCTGCTCAACTAAATGATCAAACAGCGAATGAAACATTGACAAAATCATAAGAGAAAAAAAGTCAATATTAGCTGATTTTTGTTGACTTTTTCTGAGTTAGCTGTTAATCTCATGTGTCAGCTAACAATTTAAATTAGCTGATTCTCTCAGTTATTAACTGACTATTAGCTGATTTTTAGCTGATTTAGCTGTGCACTCAACTAATATTAATATTATCTCTTTTGTTAACTTCTTCAACATTTGCGCATTTTGCTTATTAACAATCAAATATTGAATTAATGACTAGATATTTATTGCGCTTGTATAATAGATTAATTAATAATTAATTTGACTATCTAAATAATAGCTATTTACACAGTTTAATATATGCGCTGGGAAAGTCAATGAGAAAGTCAATGAGAAAGTCAATGAGAAAGTTAATGAGAAAGTTAATGAGAAAGTTAATGAGAAAGTTAATGAGTAAACTAATGAGATAGAAAGTTATGTAGAATGTTTGATAGAAAGTCATGTAAAATGTTCAATAGAAAGTCATGTAAAGTGTATAATAAAGTCATATTTGATGCTTGATAGAAAACAAATTTGATTCTTGAATGCGAAGCAATTCAAAGCTTGATAGAAAGTTATAAAGAAAGTCATGAAGAAAGTCATGTAGAGAGTCATGTAGAAAGTCATTGAGAAAGTCATGTAGAAAGTCATGTAGAAAGCATTGTTTGAAGCATTGTTTGACTTATGTTATGCATTTGATCAACACGTATTTTGAAGCATGTAGAATGTTTGATAAAGCATTTGATAAAAAGCTCAGTAGAAAGCTTAGTCAATAGCTCAGTAGAAAGATCAGTAGAAAGATCAGTAAAAAGATCAGTAGAAAGCTCGATTGATAGCTCAGTAGAAAGCTCGATTGATAGCTCAGTAGAAAGATCAGTAGAAAGGTCAGTAAAAAGCTCGATCGATAGCTCAGTAAAAAGATCAGTAGAAAGCTCGATCAATAAATCAGTAGAAAGATCAGTAGAAAGCTCGATCAATAAATCAGTAGAAAGATCAGTAGAAAGCTCGATTAATAGCTCAGTAGATAGCTCAGTAGAAAGCTCAGTAGAAAGTATTGTTTGAAGCATTGTTTGACGTGTGTTATGCATTTGTTCAACGCGTATTTTGAAGCATGTAGAAAATTTGATAAAGTGTTTGATCGAAAGTTTGATATCGAGTCATGAAGAGTGCATTTTATTGAGCTAATTAGCATTATTTCGTACGAAATAGAAAGTAGAAACTACGAAAGAAAGAAGTAAGAAGAAGTAAAAACTCTGAATTTTCTGAATTTTCTAGCGTTGATCTTCGACTGAGAGCGAAGATTACTAATCACGAAAGTAACAGTAGTATTCTCAAGTCATGTAGAAAGCATTGTTTGAAGCACTGTTTAACTCGTGTTATGCATTCATAATTTGAAGCATGTAGAGCGTTTGATAGAGCGTTTGATAGAGAATTCAATAGAAAATTTGAGTAAGTGAGTAGATGAGCGAGTAAATGAGCGAGTAAAGTAATAAGCATGTAGAATGACAAGTAGAATGATGAGCATGTAAAATGATGAGTAGAATGATGAGCATGTAGAATGACGAGTAGAATGATGAGCATGTAGAATGACGAGTAGAATGATGAGCATGTAAATAAATGAGCATGTAGATAAATATTTTAGCTGAATTAACTGAATTAGCTGAGTTAGTCGAATTTAGCTGAAATTTAGCTGATTAGTCAGTTGTTAGCTGATTATTAGCTGAATCAAGCCGACTTTTTCAGATTCTGTCATTGAGCAAAAAGTTAACTGTTGAACATTTTGTTTACCACAACATCTCAACCTACGTCTACGCGAACGTTTCATCAACTGTGACGCCTGTTGTTTTCAACCCTGGAGCCGCTGGCCAGATTCAGCTTTTTGGTTACTGTGACACCATGGTGGAATTTGAGAATGCACTCTTCAGCTACCACAATGTGACAACGATCAAGGCCTTGCCTAGTGTTGGGACCGTGCCTAGAATCTAACCACACTGCAGCGAGGTAGTGCGTAGCTGGATAGAATGTTTGATCAATAGAGGTAGCTATAACTAGGATATTAAGAATACAGAAGAAATCAAAGGGGGA
>JAABUY010000657.1_pt1 | contig 57264 bp, 88 predicted proteins | sample 5560271 | NCBI WGS metagenome assembly JAABUY01 (sample SAMN10711886, study PRJNA513374) | rock metagenome | isolation source: Antarctica rocks | place: Antarctica: Victoria Land, University Valley | reverse complement strand
TGGGAGTGTTAAAGATGGCTGGTTCAGGGTACAGGCGTTTCGCGCGTTCGCGTTTATATGAATACATCTTAGTAGTCATGCGTTTTTACTATTGCATATGAACCTGGTTATTCAACATGTTCGGTATTCGGTGCGTCCTCACGTCAACCCAAGTCTTCATCGCTAATGGAGACTTGGCGTTGCTCTTGTCCTCGGACTTTGATTTCACCAAATCTTACTTGTAACTTCCTATTCCAATTCCGAGAGAGTATTGAGACTGACGGGACCAGCTTCATCGGCGGGATCGCGGGCATCAACCCCTTCATCGTTACCCTCGGCTCCGTCGGATTCGCCCGCTTCGCCGTCCAGGTCGTCAGTCCTCTCCCACCTCTTTCAGCGTTTCATTGACTGATGCAGTGGCAGGTACGAGATCGACGCTCGACAGATCCCGTCGAATTGGACGACCGGGTTTTTTCTCCTAGGTGATACCCAGCCTGGCCAGGGGCCGTCCGAGATCTACGGGACCGAGGCGCTCGAGGTGAGCCAATCCCTCGTCTGTGTTGAGTGTGAGAATGAACTGGCTGACTGAATGAGGTAGCTGAACACCAATCTGAGGGATACGGTCGTGGCGTATACTCATGGGGTCGAGCTCAATGGAAGTTCGGCCTCTGCGGCTTACCGGTATGTGCACCCGTTTCAATGAACGGGGCAGGAGGTGATGGTGATTGGGGAGAGCGAACTACGACTAACCATCTGCCAATCAGCCGCCAGCGATCGTTTGTGGCGACGTCGCTACCTCTGACGTCTACTTCGCCTCCCTCCTCCTCGGTGAGTCCCCTAATCCCACCTTGGACCTCACCATTTTCCGCCACAACGCTAATCTCTGCTCCTCTCGGCTGTTGCATACCGGCTAGACAGCATGCTGTCGACTGCCCAGACGAGGCATTCGGCAACATCACCCAACTCTGGACGAACAACACCGGCGTCTACTCTCTCACCGCGCAAGAGGACAACGCGAGCTTCGAAGCGATGATCCGGGCTGACAAGGCTGGGCTCATGGATTTCTCGAGGGTGATCTTGATGCGGCGGACGGCTAGTGATTTCGATAGGGCTCCACCGGATCAGGGGACGTGAGTTTCTTTCTCACTCTTGAGCCTCTTTGGCCTCGGCGGGATGGAGGGAGCTGACGTGGGCCTGGGTAGGGTCCAGTCGTTCGAGATTGATCAGGGGGGTTTCGGTCCGTCGATCGCGAATATCCTGGTCGTCGGGGATACCTATCATCGAAGTGAGCTCTCGAGCGTATTTGGTAAATCAGGTTGATGATGTTGCGGGTTAGGGCATCCTGAGTGATTGGGAACAGAAGTTCTCTGGCGTCGAGCCGCAGAAAAGTTGGTTGTACAACTCCGACGACTGCACACCCTTACCGAGCCGAGGAGGAGGGAGGTCAGGGACTTCCACGCTGCGAGGAGGACGGCAGCCAGGCGCAGGTGATTATGAGACAAAAGTCTCTCTTACACCGACACGAACCGAAGCTAGAAGTCTGAAAATGGTGGATTTAGGCAGATGCATATCTAACATCTATGAACATCCACCCGAGCAATACCCACCTCCCCCGATGCCGCACCCGAAACAGCTCACCGCGCCGTACCCCGCACTCGTCAATGTGAGCGTGACAATACTGATCACACCTTCTCCTAGGACGAAGCCGGAAGCCGTGACGATCGCAAGCAAGGGCGTCTCGCCAGTCCCGCTGGCTTTAGCCGTCCGGTATGCGATGTAGCCTCCAATGAGACGGGCGAGACTGAAGGATGGCGAGTTGAGGAAGCCGACAGCAAAAGCTATGCCGGATGGTAGGTAGCTGACGACCTTCTCCGTGGTTGGCGATGGCATGAGGTACATGCGGAAGGCTTTGACTGCTGCGATCAGGGCGAACAGCGAGCCGAAGGCGAGCATGAAGGGGACGACGTGCGAGGGGAGGGAACCGTTGTTCAGCAATCGAGCGAGGTTGAGCCTGCACAATGTCGGTGCAGAACGAGCAACCCGGGTGAGACGCTCACCATATCCCTGCTGATGGAACCGCGAATTGGGGTCCCGGAATGGTGTAGACAAAGGTGTAGAACTTGTACCCAGCGGTCGAGACGAACACGCTCGCGAGACTGCCGATCATTTGACCATAGAATTGGGATCGAGGGGATGCACGAAGGAGGTGGCCGGTTTTGAGATCCTGCATCAAATCACCGGCTCTGTCCCGGATTAGCACGCGGTTCTATAGTCTATACAACAGGCGGCCCACTGTTGCGCTCCAGCCTGTCAAGCAAGATGAGCTCTGGAAGACTGCAATCCGGAGGTCACTGACCTCCGCTACGCCCCCCGCGATGATGTTTGCCACAACATTACCGGGTTGCAAGACGGCGAACAGCAGCTGGCTGATCTTGCCTATCCCGGACACCTGTTTGTCATTCAACATCAGCAGCAATGCTCCCTGCATAATCCGCAAGCATACAGGGTTCAAGTCTGTCTCTCCCAGTGCTCTCACTCCGATCAAGCTCAAAACACTCGCCAGTACCAGTCCAACTGCCGTCGCCCAAGGATGTATCCCATCCACCCCAAATACGATCCACACCAAAACCACGCCCAAGACTGCACTCAATGCCAGACCCCACCAAACCCATAGCATGGGCACAAGGCGTTCTGGCGGCTCCGTCTCCGGGTCGTCATCATCGTCGGGTGGCTCGAAATAGTCATCCTCAGTAAGATTGGATTCGCGAGGGAAGAAGCTTGAGTGAAAGACTTTGGGCCCGGCCGATCGTTGGCGACGATGTCGGACGAAAGTAGTGATGTAGGAGATCATGATGGGAAGAAGGGAGATAATGGATTCTGCGATCATGATAGCGAGTGCGATCCAAAGCTGAGCAGTGTTAGCCGATTCTCTCACGGACAATATGCTCAGAGCTCACGATCCATCCTCGGCCACCTGTAGTCGTGGAGGAGACCGGTCCAGGTGCCCAGCCCATATGCTTCGAGATGGGCGAGAGCACAGCCCATCCTACTAGCATTCCAACATTCATGGAGACGGTCACGGGAAGCCCCATGATGATTCCTGAAGGGGATCAGCCAGAACCCATCTTTTCGCCATGACCTACCTTGTCCGACGTATGATAGCGACGGTGTGAACCTGCCGGATCTGGTCAGGACTGCCAACTGCCTGCCAGGCAGCACTCACCACCACAACCAATTCGCAGCCAAACTCGTCTCGAACGGCAGGCCGAGAACGTCGAAGACCGGTATCGCAAAGATGATAGGAAACAGGAAGCTGATAAACTGGACTCGAATGTCAGGATTAAGCACATCTAAGGGAAATCTTATCCACCGTCAAGCCGCCGCTTGCAGCGAAGCTCCAACCCAGGGCCCACCAGCCAGACCCCACCATCACCTCGCTATCCTTCTCCCGCCCATTTGCCCGTGAGGCAGGTGCGACGTCAATGCCCATGTTTCGTGGAGGAGAGACGGAGCGGGAAGAACGGGGAATGCGTCTGTATGCGGTTGAGTTGGTAGGGTTGAGGGATTGGGCTGGAGGTGGGGCTTTGTGCAAGAGAGCGATGAGCTGGGCGGTCGCAGCTGATGTCATGAGCATAGGGAATGGGTAAAAAAGAGTTCACGTACTGCCCGAAGGGAAGACGAGCTTCTCGTTGACGATCTTGCAGGACGTCAGTGAGTCATACTGTGTTCAGCAGGAGAACTGACCACTTGTCGTCGCAAAGGCGCGGCAAGGAAAACTCTGAGCAGTCACATCAGGTCAGCAAGACAAAACAAGCTGGCCCTCCTGCTTCCGCTCACCCGAAGAAAGCCACCGCCAAGCACCACATCACCAAACCCCCATATCCCAATATCACCGGTCCCCGTCCATCCTCTTGCACCGTCATCATCCCTAGCGCGGGGATAATGCCTACCAGCCCAGCCGCGAGAGGCATCGTCCCGGTAGCCACCGCGACTGTTTGGAGGATGACGTTCTCTTGAGGTGTGAAGGTTGAGGGGAAGAGACGGGGCAGGGAACGGAAGATTGCGAAGCCTAGGAGGGCGGATTGGAGGGACATCATCGATACCCATCCTGAAAGTTTTCAATCAGCAGAAACTGAGTATGCGGATGAATAAGCAGACCTGTTTGAAGGCCGAAGTAGATGTTGGTCATACAAAGGACGACCCTGCCTAGCTGTCAAGATCGGCGGTACGGACACAGCAGAAACTCTACACACCCGACCAACAGGCCAACAAGTACAGCTCGCAGGGTGAAGTCGCCTTCGAGTACCTCCTCTTCGGGTATCAGAACATCGTAGTCCTCGTCCTGCTCGGCTAGTGTATGGCTCAAATCTCCTTGAGGGGGTAGGGAGGATCTGGTAGGTATATCACGAGCCATACGACCAAGAATGAAGGCTGTGTTAGCTCTGCTTACATGGGGTTCATTGCGAATGACGCAACGCTCGGCCAGTTTGATGGAGACTCTACCGACTGGCAAATTACGAGACGGGATATTGAACCGAGCTTGAGGTCATAGGTGTGACGCAGAATGATACAAGCACAAAGGTTCGATATCTCATTCAAAGCGGACATGTCCGGCCCGAAATCGTGATGTTTGAAATCGGTTTAACTGGAATGGAGAATGAGTTATCCTGCTCTTTGAGATACTGAATCTTCCCGCTGCTATCATGTACAGATCGGAGACCTCCACTACATGACCATCACCCTCTTCCCCGTCCGTCCCTCCTCATACACACTATCCACCATCTTCTCGTGCTCCTCCATCCTGAAGCACTTCGCATCGCTCTTGATCCCATGCTTCACACACAAATCCACCGTCTCCGCCAAATCCTTTTCATTCCCGCGAAGTGATCCGACCACGGTAAGGTCCTTGAATATGAAGTCGACGAAAGTGAACGTCAGCTTCGGTGGTCGGGCAACGAGGACGAAGATCCCATGAAGGCGGACGACGTCGATGGCGTATCCCAGGGCGGGCTCGGCGTCGGCGGTGAAAATGACGGCTAGATTCGGATAGTCAGAGCATACCTCAGTGGGAGCTAGACCGACCATCCGCGCCATCCCACCCTGCGTAACCTGATGGTCGGAGTTTGATGATCTCTTTGACCGCTTCGGCGGCAGTGGTTGTGCTCGCATCGATGAGGACGTCTGGAGCTAATTCGAGTTTCCGAGTCATGACGATAGGTTCAGGACGAGCGTCTATGCCCACGACTTTGAGACCCTGGAACCCCATTCAGCATGAAAGTGGACGGATGAGAAGGGGTGGACCATCGCTTTTCCCATCTGAACACCGAGATGTCCAAGCGCGCCGAGTCCGCTCATCGCGAGTATCTCTCGCATCCACTCTTGAGCGGCTTTAGTAGCAGAATGAGTCGTACTTACCTGTCCAGGCTTGAGGTTCGCCCGCTTGATAGCAGTATATATGGTCACGCCCGCGCAAGTCATCGGGGCAGCCTAGACATTCGGACCACCATATCAGCACACCCACACCCATAGCGTATGTCGCACCTGCTCAAAGTTCATCTCGTCTGGGATAGGTAGGACGAGTCGGGAATCGAGGAGCTGGTAGTCTGCAGAAGCGCCATCCGTGGTGATTCCAGTTTATTTCGAGTTCGGGCAGTACCTTAGACCTACATCTGGGTACAGTCAGGGCATTCATCTGCCAAGCCGCTCTCAGCCTTGTGTCACATGAACGAAAATGCACCCACGACAAATACCAGCATGCAACAACCCTGCCCCCCTCATCCCAACCTTGACCTTCCCACCCAAAGCCACAATCGTCCCTGCAGGCTCATGACTCCCCGTAACAGGGTATTTCACGCCGAAATCATCCGCCCACGCTCCATCCAATACCATCACCTCGGTATGGCATAGGCCAGCTGCTCCGACCTTGATGACGCATTCGTACGCTCTCGGGGGTAGGCGTCGGGATGGTCACGAGCGAGTATTGCGCGCTATCGGACGTTTAGGTACGCAGATCAGTGGAGCGGAAGGAGGGCACTCACGAGCCTTCCTTCAGGACTCGGGCTGCACGCATATCCTTCGGAATGGTCTGGGACATCTTGACGTGGTGTCGATCAAGAGATCCGATTAATCGAGTCAGTGGGAAACGACGAGCTTCAGCTTGGACCGATTCATGCACATGTCATACATGTCTCCCATATATCTCAAACTTTTCGCCCCGGCGACTAAACCTCCAGATGCATTCATACAGCAAGACAGCTCCGCCAAGCTGCTCGCATCCACAACCAGGCGTTGTATCGTCTTGATATCATTCTACTACGATGCAGTGCATGATCACTAACTCGATCTCAAAAGCGCCAACATCCCCCACCCCGCCGCCCAGATCACACAAACCCCCACCGATCCGCCCTCAATTCCCCGTCGAACCCGCCTCTTCCACGCCTCCTCCCTCCTTCCCATACCCTCCTCCTCATAGTCCTCCTCGTCGTCGCTGTTCAGCTCGTACTCCCTGAAGATGTTGATTCGCGGATGGTTCGAGAGGGTCGCTCGCATGGGTCGTTGAGTCGGGGTTGGGTCAAGTCGAGATGAATACGACGCAAGGAGGGCACGGAGGAGATGCGAACCGTCGGTGTGAGGGAGGGGGAGGAGGTTGAAGAGGAATAGAGAGAAGGCGAGGGTCGAAACATATCTTCACCCATGTCAACTTCTGTACTAGCTTGAAGAAGAGATACTCACTCCAGAAGCATCGTACCCCACTGCGCGCCTCCCCGCCAGACCCTCGCATCATGCTTCCCCACCCTAACGCCATGAAGCACAGTCGTCCGTCTCCCGAACCAAATCATTACCTCCTCTCCAAACTTGCCGGTACTCGACGCTATCCGCAATGCGCGCTCGATGGCCAATGGGTGAACGCAAATCGAGTCGGTATCATCACACGGACAACGAGTGACCCAGGCACCTGATAGTGGACTGGACGGTACACAGCGGCCTGCGGTCGTCGAGGCCACATTGGGATCGATTGGTACGAGGGTGACTTCGCCAGCATTTTCATCGCAAGGCGCCTCGGGGTAGTCTCCGAACCTCCATTAGCGTCCTCCTTTAAGATGGAGGTACTGGAAGCAGGCGTACGGGTGTAGTAATCCTTGTGGACGCACAAACCCTGACCGTCGTCTAGGACTTCGTCGGAGGAGAGGTAGGATGTCCAAAGATCGTTTGGCCCGCCGAGGAACACGTCATCGAGGTGCGTGATCAGGTCACCAGGTCGAAAACGATCGAACAGTGGCGAAGCCTTGATGGGGCAGATTAAATTGCGTTTCGACGTGTGTGATCGGAACTCACGGGGTAGACCGACTGCACGACCACGCCGCGCGCGCCTTCGTCCCGCCAGAAGAGTTTGCCCATCCCGCTGAAAGCGAGGGACCATAGCAGACCGTAGGTGAGAAGATTATGCAGTGGTCCCGCGGCAATCAGCCGCATGTTCGCGGCTCTGCACCTGATCAGCATGGTCTCGCAAAACTAGTGAGCTCGCACGGAGGTAGATAATCGATGGAAGAGGGAAAGGTGACCGTCATGCTCGGCAGCAGGAAATAGAGATCAAAGCTGAGCCTCGATGGAACTACGTCATCGCTATTTCTGTCAGGAAGGCGTAGCATGACAGGTGGTAGACGAACAGAGCGCCCGCGAGAGCGTGTCCTAGCTCGTGGATGAGCTCGTTGATCAGAAGGCTTAACAGGAGAGTTGGGAGGTGTGAGAACGGCACGGTGACGCCTGGGATCTGGCTCGATGTCAGACTTGGGTACAAGCAAGACGATCTGACTCACCAAGGGCTGCAGGCCGGCACCACTCGTCGAGGCCGCCCCTTCAGTAGACGACCCAAGCCTGTCCACAGCGCGCTTGAGGATCTGGCCCACCCCGCTGCTTTCGTCCGGTACGTCGCCCGCATGCACCTTCACTTCATCCCACACAGCCACCCAAACCATCCCAGCAGCCCATATCGCTCCTCCCATTCCCGCCGCGGCCCCAAGCAGGCCTACCGCAATGCCAGAGTTGTACAGCTTTCTCAACCTCGCCGATCCCTTCTCACCCCATCTCACGAGCAGTAACCTCGGTACAGGGTTCAAAGCGGTCGTATAGATCGAGAGAGACCATCGCGACCATTCTACTGTCCAGTCCGGCTCGACTTCAACCCGTCGTGATAAGCGGTGTACGGGGAGTGAATGCCGTGTCGGGTGAGTCGGGTTCGAGAGGGATGTAAGGAGTCGGCGGAAGAGGAGGATGAGGAGAATGAAGAGAATGACGGGGAGGTAGAAGTCGAGCATCCGCGAGGGAGGCTTGGTCATCCCTCTTCTGAGTACATACTGACCCAAAAGAACGGCGTTCACAAAAGGAGACTTAGGTTGCGATTTCAAGTGGGACTATCCGTCGGAACTTGGAGGTATGAAATGGTGTGGGACCGGTTTCATGGTGTTTTCATCTCCTGCACGCGGGACCACACACCTAGGAGGCCGAGATGGACACTGATGATCTTCTGGGTACCGACACCGACCCCCTCGACAACACCGTAAATCTGGAATCCACGTTCGTCCGCTGATTTCACATCTTCCCGTCTCGAGCATCTGACCCAAGCTGATGTGCCTTCGGCTGCAGTTTCAACGCCCAAGGCTACACCTCCGGCCACGACCACGGCCGCCTGCACGGCCTCTTCGAGGGCCGAGCCCTAGGTTCCGAGAAGGCCTTCGAGATTTGGGAAGAGGTGGCGTACTATGAGGGCTGGGCGGAGTTTTGGATTGGGATGCTGGAAAGGGAGGGGAAGGAGGGGAGGTGAGCTGTCTGTTTCCCCTGAATTCCCATGCAGATATGCGACGGCTGGAGGGAGTACAGCTGAATGGAGTCAGGGTATTTTGGCATGCGAAGCATCTGCTTGAGCTCATCTCGTCATTCCCGACGACGAATCCTTCGCCTTCCGACAACCCAGCGGGCCCCCCTCAGCCGGGAATTGATAGCGCAACCTCCTCGACCTCACCGGATCTCCCGACTCTCCTGTCCCAGATCAGAGCACGATACCGCCTGCTCTGCTCCTCTCTCGGCGTCCGTCCTCGACTCGTGGCGAGCAAGGATGGAACAGCTGCTGCCGGCGCGAGCGAGCAGAATGGAACGGAAGGCGGGGTTGTTGAGCGGATTGAAGGACGGATGAAAGGCGTCGATACAAAGAAGCTGCTGTTCTGAGGCCCGACATTCGTCAGAACTCGCCACAGCCAGCTGGCTTGAGCAGAGACTAGATCTAAGCTCCGGAGGCGCGAGACCTTAGGTCTGCAGATTCCAACGGGAGCTGAGCGAAGCACTAGGCATCGCTCCGCGGCGGTCGACCGCGCGGGAGGATCGAGGCATTGATGCTACGGGATAACACGCTGCGAGCATCGAAAGCCGGTTAAGCCGGTCTCAGATTTGGTCATAAACGGGTTCATAGAATATCGTAGCGTGATCTAGTACAAGCATAAAATGGCTTTTCGTGTCTGCGACATCGGTGGTCTCCGACGCTCCGGCCAGTGGCATACCTCACCGCGCCACCTCGGCTGTCGGCGCGTTCTGTAGACACAAGTCAGCGATACTTAAGCGGTCGATAGCCTGCTCGGCTCTAGCGGAAGGTCCGCTCACATGATTCTCCTCTACCGGCGCAGAGTCTACGAAGTCTGGCAGGGCGGTAGCGTCCTGGAGGTATGATGGTGTCTCGCCTTCCGCTATCGGCTCATCGTCGAGACCTAAAGCGTCGAGCTCTGTGTGAGATTCTGTCAGCATATGTCACTCGCTTATCATCCGTGTTTCGGATGAACGATGCCGGACATGCCGACTCACCCGCTTGAAGATCTGCCTCATCCACCTCGTCAGGTACACCATAACTCCGCCCCAGTGATTCCTGGATCTCGTTCGCCTGCTCGATCAGGTCCTCCATATCGTAGTGGATACTCTGGCGATGAAGTCAGCTTGTCGAACCCTTCCTCTCCTCGATTCACACGATGAGGCAACAGGGCGAAAATGATAGCTCACCTCGATCTTATCGATATCAATCCCTTTATACTGCTTCTTCATCTCCTTATTTGCCACCTTCATCGCATCCACCGTTGCCATCTTTCTCCCCCAGTCAGACTCTGCTGCTCTGAAGGGAAGAAGGGAAGCTTACGGTATTCCTAAGATTCTCCGTCGTCATCGCCGCCTGCTCCATATTCCACGTCTGTTGTTGTAGCTGCATCAGCTGACCCTCGTACATCCGCTTCTGCTTCAATGTCCGTAGAGCGCGCTGTTGAATCGCAGCCTAAGTGATGTATCCTGATCAGCAATCAAACTCATTGCTCAGCAAGACACAGAAGAAGGCGCAAGGATATATTGGGAGGGAGGAGGGAGAAGCACACTTTTCCGGGACCTTCTCGCAGCTTGGCCATTTGAGCCTTGAACGCCGACAGCTCCGCATCCAGCTTTTTGATCTTCACTTCGACCGAGCCAACACGGGAGTCGGTCTAAGCGAGTCTGCATCAGCTCACTGTATGCTGTATAGATGTCGGAGTCGTAAATGCTACGAAGGACGCAAAGCACCGAGGTAGCTATGAGACTCACTGAGGTGATAGCATCCGTAAGATTGGGTTTGGGCTTGGCCTTGTTGGTGCCGAATATCTGGTAGAAGGGGTGGTCGTGAGTCATGGCCTCGAGTGGGATAGGCGCGAGTGGGATAGGCGCGACGTATACCGAGAAGAGACAGGACGTACCCGCCTCATGATATAGGGAGACAGTACTGCTTCGACTGCCCTTCCAACTCGGTTTTAGGGAAATCGACTCGATGAATATAGGTTTCTGGGGGGAACGAGGAGGCGAGAAGGTCCAAGAGGTAAGCGAGCAATCAAGGTAGACGAGGGAAGAGGTCGAGGGACGAGCTAGGATATTCTCCCTCGTTGTGTTGGAAGTGCACTCGGTAAGGCCAGAAGTCCAGGGAGGTAGCTTGACGACGATGACTCCTCGAAGAGTACAAGTCAAGAGACTTCGAGTTTCCGGAGAAAGGTCACGTGTTTCTCGAGGTGGAGGAAAGTACAAAGGAGCTTCTGAATCCCTATCAACAATGACTTCTCCGTGAGGAGATCAATATCTCAAGTGGGAAAGGTACCGACAATCAGATGATCACAACGCCATCCAAGGAATTTCTCGTCCTCGCTGTCACGCTACTCGATGCCCTTCCTTCATCTGGCTCAGGTGAGCCAAGCGACGCTGTTCGGAGGAAGTCGAAATTGAGACCGCGGATTGCTGACAGCTTTCCTCTATGTGTTAGCGCCAGATGCAGCGTTACTGCAGCTTCAAATAGTCTTCGGACCGATGCTCATGTCGGCACTCCAGCTTATTGACCGGCGAGAAGGTGGATTCTCGGTCCTTTGCGCTGCACATTGCTGATATCAATAAAATTCAAGTTGTCAAGGTAGCACTGCCGAATGCGCGCTCGGTCTACCAAGTACGCCTTGCAGCATATCATTTGATCACGTCTTCAGCACCCGGTGGCTTGAGCTGACGTAGGATCCGAATAGGTCACTTCGGCGACTGGAAACCCGTATACCCTATACTTTGACCTTCCCGACCGACCAACAGAAATTCCCTCCGCACCTGTCAGCATAGCTCCTACGCCGCTCCCCGAGGACACGCTGGACTCTCCATTCACAAGGTCAAGCCGACTCTCATCCGGACTACCAGGAGAAACCCAACCCACGGAGGTGCCTGACGAGAAACCGAAGATCCGTGTGGCCGACGCGTCAAGGCGGAAGCGACTCCTCAGTGAAGCACGGGCACTCGAAGGGCTCTACTGTCCTTGCGCAGGCTTTGCATACAACTCGTTATCTGGAGATCGAAACGTGCTAGTCAGTCTTGCCAGCATTCGCCCCTGTACCAGGGGACTACTTTCCGCTGCTCCGCGGATGTGATGGCTGACAGGGTGGAATTGTGAGCAGTGCAAGCACTTGTTAGCTGTTCTGATCGCGCATAAGCTAGGGAAGGAGGTGAAGACGAGTGTTGGGCTGCAAGGGGTGGTAGGGCTGTTGGCGCTGAATGATGGTCGGGGTCAGGCAGGCGAGGGATAGTGTGCATAATAGGGACCAGTCCTGCTACTCCTGTAGGTAAAAGTTATACCTTCGTGACCTCGTATAGCTCCCTCGTACTCCTAGTGGTTGTGGAAAGTCGACATGTCGTTCTTAGCGAGGCCATTCCAGCATTCACCACAGATGAAGAGGAATGTGGCGCCTAAACCCACGGGATGGGCGACGAGACCCAACAAAGGGCTGGAAATATCCTCATCAGGGAATTCCTGAACCTGGCTGTCGACTCTCGCCATTCTTAGCCTGAGAGACCTTCGTCACCTTCCTCTCCGTTGGAGGGCTTCCATCATACTCCCTCACATCAGTGCTTCTTCCATTCACATTCAATCTTCGTTCGTCGCATATCATCTTCGGGACTTTGTGGGGATACATAGACCTTTCAGAGCAAGTTTCGCGGTTGCTTGTGTTGTTTGTACAAACCTATTCGGGCTCTCTTCTCGGCTCTCCAGCATTCAGACAGTCACGGGTTTAGGTCACGGCATCACACAACAACGCCGCGTTATCACTCGGGAGCCCTGCAACGAATGATCTAGGCCACTCGCCACCATGGATATTTCGAAGACCAGATCCCCTATCGAGCCCTCGCCCGCACTCACCCATGCGACCGTCCAATCCACATCATCCGACAACAGCCTTAACCTCGACTTGACATTGGCCAGCGCCGTCGATGCTCTGGTCCAACACCTCGTCGGCCCCCTCGCTACTCAAGGTCCACACCTCACCATCCTCGACCTACGCGAGCACCTCGTTCGAGACCTTACCGAGCTCTTCGAAGCGAGTTGGGACGAACAGCACCCACAGATCGGCTCAGGATTCCGCTCCTTAATCTGTACAGAGCAACTCGGCCTTCCCCGAGTCCTGCGGGATGCAGCGGCGAACGTAGGTGTCGACGAAGAGATATGGAGGAGAGCCCTGAGCGTACAGCGAACCGGCATTGAGGGTGAGGAGAGGATCAAGGAGGAGTGGGAAGTATGGTGCGATCCTGGCACGGTGGTTTGGCGCTCTGGCGGATGGGAGTGGGAGGATGTGGGGTATGAGTTGCTAAAGATTGCTCGAAGTGAGTGCCTCGACACAGTTGCCCAGTAATCCCGCTTGTCCAGCTGCGTCTCTCTGGTGCGGTTCTTTCGATGCAGAGCTGATCCGCGTCTTCCCCCGCAGAGCCTTTCCGAACCATCTGGCAGGCCACACCAACCGTCAATCCCGATGCGACCACGACGGCACCAGCTCCAGCCATTACACCCGCCCGTCCTTCTTACGCTATACCCATCCGCGCTCCCGCCGTCTTCCAGATCCCGCCGACTCCCGCTGCTGCCGTATCCACCGAAGACACCTTCACCATGCATGATCCACTTCGCGCTCCCTCCCCTTCCCTCCTCCCATCAGCCTTCACCATCCACTCCCGCTCTTCGTCGGCGGATCTCAGCGTGCGAACCCCTTCTCCCGTATCTTCGGAATATTCAAACGATGCAAGCGATGCGGAATCGATGAAAAATCACTCGCGCGCCAGTTCGAATCCTTCGTCGTTTTCGGCGACGCTCACCAAACCGGCGACACGTGGCTCTCACAGGTCGACGAGCTCGACGGCGTCTTCCGTCTCAGAAACGAACTCGGGCCATACCCAGCTGCTCACGCCTGCTTCGAGACCTGGATCTGCGGACCCGTTCGTCATGCCAGCGTTTCCGGGTAGAGAAGGTCGAAAGGGTCACACCCCGAATCCTGCTGTGACTCGAGGACGCACTCCTTCCCCGGATAGTCCTCGAGATTCCGTGACTCCCAGCACGGTCACCTCGGTCACGCCCACAGTGACGCCTTACGACGGTGGCAACGTCACTGTCCTAGGGGGCGGAGTCAAGCTGGGTGGTTCTTCCCGCCCATCATCGGTCATGTCGACCTCGCGGATGCCGCTCGATCGCTCCCGCTCGCCATCCGTCTCCATCGCTTCCCGTGCACTCAGTACCGCGATCGGCCCAAACTCCATCCCAAACTCGACCGGAGCCCCACCGAGCTCGCCTAGAAAAGCTCGAACCAGGCGACGAATCATGCCGACCTACCTCGGTCATCTTGGTCAGCCTGGCGTAGGTGGACCAATCATGGGCGTCTTCAGCCAATTTGTGGGCAAAGGACAGTCAGGGTACGGTCCGTCGTCGGGCCAGGCTTGGGGCCACAACCAACCTGGTGTAGGAGTGGGGATGGCCCCACCGCAGATGGTGGGCGGGGTGGGGATGAGACAGTTGGTCCCTCGCATCGGTTGAGGTGGTATCTACTCCGTATATCCCTATTCCGTATCTTGATTTCCTCATCGTCTTCGTTTCGTCTGCGTTCTCAACTTCCTTCCCTGCGCAGATACACCTTCCTTCGGTTTTGACTCGATTCATTGGCTTTCTGGCATGAGTTTCTTACGGTACATGATGTTCACACTAGGCATGCATAGCTCAAATCATATCGTGGTACTGTGAAGTCGGAAGCACATCGGGCATATGGTGAAGGGCAACGAATATCACGTATACAGAGACGAAGCGATACGAAGTCTGACGGATGGTGAGTTCGGAAATTGAGAGGAAAGGATGATAGGCCGACCATCGAACGCGATACGGGCATTATGGAGCCGATTACGGTGGAAACGGGCTGGATGAGGAATAGGTGCGATGTGAGCTTACTCGAGCCTTCAGCTACAACCCGTATTGGTGTGCGCAAGCGCTTACAAGTTGACGGCCGAGTCCCGCTCAAAGATCATTCTCCCTTCCCAGCCCCGTCGGATCGCCTCCTTCCCAGTACTTCGGCCACTCTTCCGGCCATAAATCTGTTGGGGGCCATTCGAAGAAATCCTCCCCGCAGGTCGAGCAGATACCCCTGAGTTCCATTGTAGTACCGCAGATCGAACAGATTTCACCTTCTACGGAGCCGGAAGAGCAGAAGTCGACGGACTCGCTACTGGAACCTGTAGGATCGCTCACACCTGTCGGAGTGCGATGGTCGGTAGCATCAGCAGCGAGTGGGACCTGAGACGAGGGTAGCGGCCTCCTGGGGATGGCAGCGGATGAAGCGATTGGGCCAATCGGGCCAGGGTTCGTGCCGGCTTTGCGCATGGTGATGGACCTCCCCCTGCGGGCAGCAGAGGACTCCGTCGCAGAATTTGGTACAATCGAGGTCCGAGGATCGACTGCGAGTGGCTGCCTGAGTCCAGCCAAGAGGCGCTCCATCTTCGCCATTTTTCCTGATAGTGATTCATTTATGGCGCCAGCTCGAGCCATCGAGTCATGAGACTCCGCCGGCAGGTGCTCCCTTTGCTTCCCGAGGTTGCTGATTTTGTGACGAGTGCTCGGGACCTCCCCGTTGATAAAGCGAATGCTATCGTTGAGGACCTGGTGAAGTTTGTCGGACAGACCATTTGGGCTCGACCTCGCGTGCTTGGGCACGTGTGACTTCGTGCGAGTAATGTTGACAGCATGGTTGGCCGTAGCATCAGTGGCGGCGACTGGACCCTTGAGTATTGCCATCACCGCGCTCTGACGAGAAGCATCAATTTCGGTACTGGTCCTAGCCCTCTGATCCGAGATGGCAGCGAATGCTTCGGTCTTGGAGGTGCTGATCGCGTCGATGCAGCTCTTGGACTCCTCCGTCGCCTTACATATGGTGTCTGCAAGCGCCTGTTGGGTGATATCCGCCTGTGACCATGCCATTGCCAGCTCGCCAGCGATATTCTGCGCATCGTGACAGATGTCTTCAGCTTTGCCGTAGGAGTCTTTGAGTGAAGCCTGGCGTCGTCCAATGGCGGTATCCAGCTCTTCGAAGCGCGCTGATTTCTCCCTCACGGCGGCATCGACATCGTCGAAAATGCCATAGGGGACGTAAATGATTGTCGCCGTGAGATCAGCCAGGATTCTTGCACTCCTCCTTGACTCTGCTGATCTCTGCTTCGACGTGTCTCGAGACCGTCGACCTGGCAGTATCGACGATCGAAGCCATAGCGGCTTGGAACTCCTCCTTCTTCTTCGCCATCGACCCGCTGAGGGCGAGATCGGCAGTCTTGACCTTCTTGTCAATATCCTCTGTAACATCCGCTAGCATCGTCTCCTTCGCCTTTTCGAGCACCTCTTCGGACCTCATCTTCTCTTCGTGCAACGCAGTCCCCACCTCTTTCTTCAGTTCCGCCTTCATCGCTTGCACCTTCGCCTCAACTGCCCCGACTATGAGAGCGCTCATTTCCCTGTGCGGAGATCTCGAGTTTGCGCTCATATGCATTCCATTCTCTTGGGGTAGTCCTTCGTTCGGCGATCCCTTCGTAATGAGCTCCTCGGGGAAATGCTTGCGCATTTCGGTCTGGTCTGCATACAGATTCGACATAAGGATGTCGAGTTGATCGAGGGTCTTCGCGGTCCCGGACGCGTCTCTTTTCAGTCTGATGAGCCTGGTGTTCATGATCGACTCGACGTCGGGCTGCAGAGTCTCTAGATCGGTCCGGATATGCGAGATCTGGTCGGTAAGGGAGCCGAGCTCATCGTCCCGTTCCACGTTGTCCTGTTTCAGCTCTGAGTAGTCGCGCTGCCGCCAGGTGAATTCGCTGTCGAGCTGATTTGAGTCGTGACAGCAAGCTTGACCGCAGGGAGGTCCGCTGCGGGGTCGAGGAGTCAGCATGGTCTGTTTCATATACCTGGAAGAGGAAGAGGGGCACGGACTGGTTGCAAAAGACCTTGTCCGCCAGTGCATGACTACGCCACCTCTCTTCAGCATCGAAAGCTGACATTTTCACATTATTGAGTATAGAGAAGATGGGTTAACGCGAGAAAGCGGAAATGATCCGAAATGAAGGGGCCACAACCCCAATCCTGTGTTAGATCTACCGAAGGACCCCCTCGAACCAAGCGCACGGATCGCCTGCCTCTTCCGGCATGATTCCTGATGGTACCTTGTGGAGCAGGGGCCGCTAGTACCGCTGATCAGTTTCACGGGCAGCACCAAGGTTTGATCCGATATCATCTGGTGCAGGGTATGACACTGAGGGATCGTGAGCTACACAAGGCCATTTTCGACGTACGGATCATTATGAGAGTACACCCAAGCCCTTCCACTCCGCGACCACAGGCTTGACTGCCTCCCTAGCCTTGTCCACGTTCCCGCCTAATCCACTTCCGCCAGACTCCATCACCCCAGCCCATACGACCTCCCGATCTCGCCACGCATCATCTATAGCAAGCCTGATATTCCGATGGAGATTGATGACCGTTGCTTGTAGCGACTTTCCCAGTTCCCGATGATCCGGCGAAGCGAGCAGGAGATGACGGAGGAGTACAGTGGCTTCCTCTGATACCGTATCAGCCCCGCTCACAAGTAGGAATCAGCTCCGAATGCCTACCACTCTTTCCATCCAATCGAGTAACGAGCCGCGCGATACTCGAAAGGAGATACTCGTACTCATCCACCGTCCCCTTCCTACCCGTTGCCCGCTTCTTCGACGGCTTATGCTTCGACTTCGCACTTTGCCTTACCTCTACATCAGGGTGCTCCCCGACTTAGCGAAAGTATCCCTTACCCGGTGATCTTCGTCGTCCGGGAGAATGCAGTGGTAGGCGCAACAGTGTAACGGGTGAAAGCGCTCGCAACAGTCGTGGCATTAGTCGCCACATCGACGCCCTCCAGAGCCGGCATATTGTCGACAATGTAGAATGTATCTGAACCACAGCTGTGGTCAGCGGTTTGCCGCGTTTCGAAGCCGTAATATCGGCTGGAAAGAAGCTCCTCGACTGACCTGGATCATCTTCCCGCACCTTTCGCAGCTCTACAAGCCGATTGCTCTCCTTGTCCAGCTGTCCCTCCATCTCCTCGAAGACTCCTATCAGACTTTCCTGTGCGGTCTCCAGGCCAGGATGGATGACGCCTTCGACCAGATCTGAACGACCATGCCAGGATGCCTTCATACTGTCAGCATCCACTACTCCACCGAGGACGAAGAAGGACTTACCATTCGGTAAGCCTCGGAGAACTCGGTCCCTCGGCAGAGCACGTCCACTGCAGCGTTTACATCCTGCGCATAATCAAGGAAAACCCGAGCTGCCTCAAGGTGCTTTCCACTCGATGCGAGGTGATCTACACATCATTGAGATTGGCATACACCAGTGCTTATTCACCTGTGACTCGTTCGCACAGCTCTGCAATCGCTTGTTTAGGCATCTTCTGCTGAAGAGCCAGGGTGAACAGCTCCCGCCAAGCATGAGCCTTCTCATATGCTTTCAATGTCTTCTCAGGCTGCGCCGCAAGAGTGTAAGCTGGATCGTCGTCAGTGCTGTCACATAGATGAATGTAAGCCCAACTCACCCAGAGCAGCCTCCGTGCAGTCCCGTCGATCATACAAGTAATCTCCGTATAGGTCATAGATCGCCTAGAGTACAATAAGCCTCGCCTCCAGAAGTACAAAGGGACTGACCGGTAGTCGCTCATGATCATCTGCGTACACCTTGAAAGCTTCATCGTACAGCTCGTATCTCGCGAGGTATGAGGAGGCATCCTCGAAGCGCGATGGGCCTGGACAGTATCGTCAGATGGATGTAAAAGAACGTGACGAAGCTCATACCTGCATGCTGCAGATTTCGCAGCGCACTCGCTCGTCGGCCAAGATGATCATCGATACGAAACCTCTGCTCCCATTTGTCCAGCGCTCTCAGCTCCCGCAGAAAAGGTAGGTACTCCTTGGGATCCTAATAGGATTTCAGTACACGCAGCCTATTTCGGCAAGGATGATCACCTTTTGGGAATACTGCGCAATCATGAGAACAAGCTGGAAGCTGTACATCCCAAGGGCAACGTCGTACAGCCGTTCCGCATCAGACAAGAAGATGATGTACTTGATCGCATCTTCCACGATGTCCTGGTGCTCCGCTGCACGTCACCATGTCAGCATGAGCAGCAAGAATGGATGATGAAACAAGCCTTGCAGCTTCAGAAGCACACGCAAGCCAGCCTCATAGTCCGGTGGCTGCTTGCTGACGTGTGTGGTGAGGATTGTCTCGACGTATTTGACGAGATCTATCTCGAGCAGATCGCGGAGAGAGTCGCAGAGGGAGTTGACCTTGTTAAGTGATGACCCGCTGCTGATTGTCAGTCGGATGCTGGTCAAGGGGCTAGCTACTCACCTCGCCATTGTGTCTGCTTTCGACCTGTAAAACAGTGTCCGGCTCGAGTCCGCCTCACTGTGCCAACCATTCAGACATGCTTTTAGTATAGTACAACCAGGAGAGCTGACCTCAGAGAGGAGACAAAAAGGTTCAGATGATCGACCTCAGGAATCTGCTCAACAAAGCTAGGCAAGCTTGCCATGAATTTCACCGGGTCGAGGTCGTAGAGGATATTCAGGTCCAGCCGATGCTTTCGACACGTGATGAAAGCTGAGCGGTATTTGCCACTTCCTGACTATCAGCTCTTTGCCAGACACTGAACGCAATACGGCACACGCTAGCACGTCTCGACGGACGACGGCGAGCACCAAAGGCCGCGGGTATATCGTCTCCAAGTTCCCCCTTGGCATCTGCAGTACCAGACTCATCGAGCTCGGGCATGCCACCACGCACAGTGCTCCTCGCTCAACGCGACGGCCATCCCAGTCCTTTTCGAACGCCGTTTTATCGTCGCCGTCTGCGATCCGAATCAGGTCGGACAACGGGACGTATTGCGAATTCTGGGATGATGTGGTGTATATGAGGAAATCGGTGGTGAGTGTGAAGGAGGAGACAGAGGATGCGAGGATGTTCGAGTCTTGCGACGTATTTAAGGACATTGAGGCGAAGTGAAGTTTGCCACTCGACGACAAAGCGAAGACGAGAGAGGAGTCATCGGACAATGCGAGAGCTCGGGGATGAGGGCAGAGCGCTACTCCTTCGCCGTCATTTGCGTCGACTGATTCGAGATTAGCAATCCTCCTTAGGGAATCATTGAGCTCACTTGGTCTTAGGGTTCCGCTGGCATCAAGAGAAAGCCAGCCTTTATGACTCCACAGCAGGCGTTCGACGTCACCCGTCAGGCTAATGTTCTTACACTTCCTCTTCGAATCCGCCTCGACGACCATCCCCGCTGCATGTGGTCCATCGGTCCAGAAGAGAACCGCTACCTGTCCGTCCCGCCCCAAGGCCACTTGCTTCGCTACTGATGACGCTGTTGGAGCAAGATTAAGCTCCCAGCGTAGCTCCGGCTTCGCCACCCTCCCGCCGCCCCTGAAGCGTGATCCAGCCTTCGGATCTGGCAAGCGGGTATCTAGATACCAAACCCGCACCAATCCATTGGAGGAGACGACTGCAATCGAGTCGTCCACAGAGGAGAAACTGGCGTGAATGGGGGTAGACGTTTGACGGAGAGTGTACGACGCCATCGATGCGGGGGTGTTCTGTGTTCGGAAGGGCGTGATCAGGACGCGATCTAGCGTGAGTCCCGATGTCAGTCATGCAGCAAACGACGCCGACAACGATCACGACAGACTGACCGCCGTCAACGACCGCAACAGATGCCGTATCATGCGGCATCGGCAAACGAGCAGCATACGTGTCCCATGCGAAGCTTCTGATCTGAACATAATCTGATGAGGAAGTCAACCTCCTTCCGGGAAAAATGAGAGCGGTACTGCTTACTTTCGCCCAGTAGGTATATCGTCAGCGGCTGCTCCGGATGCCACCGGAAACCCTGGAATCGCCTCCTGCCCTGCTTGTGGGAGAAGATTTCCTGCTTGAGGTAGTAGCGGTAATTCTTCATGGACCACAGCTGGACTAAGGGGGGTTGATCAGCTCGCCTGCTTATATTCTTCGATGACACAGGACTCACTGACATCCTCATCTTGCCTTTGAAACCAAATTGCCAGTACTTCCGAGTCCGCATTCCACGCCATCTCTCCGCACCTTGCCTTCTTCCATTCCTCCTTCTTCTCTCGCAGCTCGAACCCGCCATGTCGTAAGCCATTCCGTTCGAGCATCGCCACCTCCCATCTGCCCTCGTTTCCTTCCCCACCGCCTTTATACCCGTACCTCACCAAGCTAGAAAGGACATTCCCACTCGGTCGCCAGGCTATGGGAGGCTCAAGGCCAGGCAATGACTCCGATGTCGCAGATAGGCGTGGTCCGTCGCGTGAGTAGATCCGGATCTGTCGCCGAGCATGGCTTGTTGAGGAGCAGTAGGGGTCGAGTGAGGAAACGGCGAAGAAGGCCGCGTCGCCTCGAAAGGTGATGCGCGGAAGCCCATCGTCGGAGCTATGCGAAAGGGATTTGGGTATTGTCGAAGAGGTACCTGATGAGGAAGCCTGGGCGGCTGCTTTGCCGATGGATCCATGGAACTGGGTGGACTTCGAGCCCCATCCGACATTGATGAACTGATCTAGGTCCGGGGAAATCAGTCCTGATGCTTCCAGAGCATACAACACCCACCTTCGCCAAAGTCATCGGTCCGGAGCGGCTCCTCGTGAATCGTGTCAAATATCCTGGTCATACAAACCAGTTTATCCTCACCTGTCCCCTTAGTGTCGGTCCGAGTACTACGGCTACGGCCTCACCAGTTATCAGGACGAGCACCTCCTCGTCAGGTGACCAAGTAGCTGCTTTGATCCCGCTGTCCACGCTGCCTACCACCTCGATCTGTACGGCGTTGATCAGCCGCCAGCTCCCAGGTGTAAGCCATACGTACAGAGGCACCGTTAGCTGCTTCGAGTTGAAGGGTAGCGATGTCCCCTCCGGCGAGGAGGATGACCAGACTTCGATCATCGGGAAAGTAATGCAGGTCGACGGTCTTTGAAGCACGTGATGAGAGTGGGAAGGGGGCCAAGGCGGGAGACGAGAAGGAGCCGATGACCTGTTCAATGTAAGTCGTGTTCCAGTATAAGATTCTATGGACCGGATTCTCACCTCTGGGGAAGAAAGAGACGCTGAATCTGGGTTGATACGGACGATTTCCACCTCTAGACCTCCCTCATCCACCAACGTTTCAACAGCAATGTACACGCCACCCGACTCTGCGTCCACAGCGACTGCAGCTGCATGACCAGGGCTATCCAGACCGGCTAGAGATGCCACTTTGAGTTTTGTAGGTGTTAGGCTCCTCATGTTGTGGGCTTGAACTCGGATAGTTACCGAGAACCATACGACCGAGAGAGGATATTAGGCCATCAACAAATTTCTGGAATTTCGCAAACACCCACGTGCAGTTGGGCGATTTGCCTCCGCCGCTGCTCACCTCGCTTGCTTTCTCCTGATGACTCTGCATCCTAAAATTAGCAAGATGCCGGTGAAGGCGGAGTGAGAAACCATCTCTTCGTAAGAGGGAAAGCGCTTGGCTGATTCGCTTACAGGCAGGACCTCTACTTGGACCCGGCCATTCGGGTACGTATACCTCGACTTGGAGATTGACCAGACGTACTGACACATCTCCCGTAGGACTGGGTCCTCATCCCCATCACGCTCATCATGGTCTGTCTCCGTTGTTCACGCCGAAATTAGGACTGAAATACCTCACCGCAGATCCTTGTTGGCATCCTGCGACACTACGTCACGCTCCTCCTAAATTCTCCTCCCAAGAAGCAACCCGCCGAAGCTGTGCGCGAGCAGTGCGTCTGAGCGTCTCTCATCAAGTCTATCATCTTACTCATGATGGTAACCAGACGAGCTCTCGGCCGCGCCGTCCTCCTCCGCTCCTCAGCCTCGCTCTCTCCCCTTCCACCATCCACCTACCGCGCCCTCTCCAACACCTTCGCCGCTGCTCTCAGCTCAGGTGAGTACCTGAAGACCAAGCCGAAGTCGAAGGAAGGGGAGGAGACCGCGCAGAACCCTTTTGAGGCGGCGAATATGGATGGCGCGATGGAGGGGATGAAGAAGCAGGCTGTCATGATGTGCGTTTTCATCCTCTACCCAGCCATCAGAAAATGGTCGACTGACGGGGACGGGATACAGGATCCCGAATATGGTGATCATGCAGTACATCTCGGTATTCTTCTCGAGCTTCGTCCTCAGTGCGTCGATACTTTCTTTAACCTGAGTAAAATGCTGATGCGTGAATAGTCAAGCTCCCCTTCCCGCTCACCCTGGGATTCAAGTCCCTCCTAGCTCGTGACCTTGCGATGCCAGATCTCGACGTCCGATGGGTCTCGTGAGTCCTCGCATTACTCTTCAGGGCATCATCGCTCATTCTTGGGGACAGTGCGCTCTCGTGGTACTTCCTGAACCTCTTCGGCCTAAATGGGGTGTTCAAGCTCATCCTCGGCTCAGACAATGGTTCGTTCTTGCTTTCTCCTCAAGCGCAATTCAAGCTCAATGGCAAGTGCAGCCGCGGTGGACACCCGCGATCTTTCATCTACAGCAATGCTTTCCGGTGCTGGAAACGTGCCCACCTCAGGTCCAGGAGCGCCCGATATGGAGAAGGTATTCAAGGGTGAGGTGGAGAACCTGGCTCTCGCCGAGGGGATGTACAAATGGGTGGGTGAGGGGATCGAGGATCGTGTCCTGCGACAATGGGGGAAATTGGCATGACAATATCGGAGGCATATATGAGATGTCTGCGACAGGACCAAAGAGAGGAAAGTGGATCAAGAATCTTGACCGTAGAAGTAGTTGATGAACGGTTTGAGGCGGTATAGGAGGATGTTGAAGACCGGAGCTGTGGGGTTCTGCTAGATGTTGGTGTGATCCAGGCGAATCTATGGGAGACCTACCACCCGATTCGGCAGACCCCCGACGAGAATCTCTTCCTCATCCCTCTCCTCCCAACCAAGTGCATTCGCCCAAACTTCCTTCCGAACAGTCTGCCGTTCCTCCTCGGACTTCCACCCGCCCTCGGGCTTCGTCGCTTTGATCGCAGGAAAGCCTTTGGACGGGTCGAAGCTCGATCGATTAGCGGTGACCAGCTTGGGCGAATGGACGATATGGTGTTGAGCGATTGAGAGGCCGGACAGGTTGTTGCAGGTGTGATACAGGTCGGGTCGCCTGGAACGTAGTCAATCAGAGTAGATACCAGAAATTCGACGACTCACTTTCCAGGCTTATCCCGCAGACCTCCGTTGGACCCTGCTTCCCGCTGTGCGGCGACGAGAACATACTCTTGTAGTGCAACTGAGAGAACGGTCAGCATGAGATCACACATCATGGCAGACAGGCTAGCTCACCCCGGTTGAACAGTGGCGGAGCAGATGCTTCCAGCTCTTCGTCCGCACTCGTGCCTCGCTTCACCGCGGTCTCCCTTCTCGCCAGTTCCTCCAGCACCGGGAAGCCTCCTCCTACCCACCAGGAATAACATCCGTCGACGAGTTTATTGCTCCTCCCCCTGAACCCTCCAGCCTCAATAGCTTCTCCCTGCATGAGCGCCGACCATCTTATAGCGGCACCGACGTTAATTTCGCTCGGGAAGTCGTACCCTAGTGACGAGTCCTGTGACTGAGGTTTGGGCGAGGATAGCAGGAAGTATGCAAGTAGACAGCACGAGGAGAATCCGCCGTGCGCCTCGGCCATGGCGGCCCGAGACGATTCGAATGGGAAGGTCGAGCATGCGAAGCCTCCCTCGTAGGTTTGACATGCGGCGATGAACTTATCGACATTATGGAGTAGCTCAGGAGTGAGGAGGTCGAGCAATGTCGCGACCACAAGCAGACAATATGTCCCACTGTTTTCCATCAGCCAGATTCGAGAGACACCTCGACTCACCGAACATCCACTTCCCCACCTTCGCTCACCACAAACCCCCCATCAGGGCGCTTACACCGCATGAAGAAGTCGTACGTCGCTTGCCGGTTCGCGGCGAGTTCCGCCCATCCTCCGCCTGGGCTGGCGTTGCCCGTGATGGCGAGGGAGCAGACCGAGGAATATGTCGGGAGGAGGTGAGGGAGCTGTGTGTTGGCAGGACCGCCTCCGAAGCCGCCTAAAGGGGATTGGAAACAGAGGAGGGTGGAAACGGCTCTGAATCTGGATCAGTATGGGTCCTCCATCCCCATAACGCGATGATTGCTGCGAGAGCAGGTGCGACGAAGATGTGGAGGTGGACATTGACGTACCGATTCTTGGTCTCCTGATCCAGCGCAATCCCCAGGATATCCATGCTATGGACGGTCCAATACACCAGCCACGTCCGGCTGGCGTCCAGGAATACGTATCCTCCTGGAAGGCGGAAAAGCGTAGATGCAAGGAAGACATTATGCTCTTGTCTTCGGAGTATGGTTGCCGATGCCTTAATGTTCTCGGCCGTACTCGAGGAAGCGTCCTCCGTCTTATGCGGAGCTGTGAGGGCGAGCAGCTCCGAGATGAGCTCCTCGGTCTCCGATTGCTCGGTAACGGTAGCGGTGACCCGGGAGTTGGTAGGAAGAGGGGTTTGAGGGAGGGTGAAGATTGACGGGCAAAGGGTGTGAGACATGATGGATGGCGACGGATGATAAGGGCAAAGGATGGAGAAGATCTGCTGTCGTGTATCTAAAGAATAGTCGGGGTAAAGCATCCTTCAGCTGCTCAGCCTCTTCATTCAAGGGCCGGAACCAGCGGAGCTCTATTGTTTTGAAGAAAACCTGAAACAAAAGTCCGGCTTACCTCCACTTTCAAAGCCTACAACCTCACGTAAGAGGCATGTCTGTCTCTCTGCAGTTCGACTGATTCCGGCTCAGACAACGCCCGTCATGACCGTTGTCGGACGGAGATCCATTCCTGTCAGCACGCCTCTCCAAGTGTCGAAAGATTTTATCATGGCAATACTGACGACCAATATTTCCTCCTCAATCTGTGGTCTCCCTCACTTTCCTCCCACAGCTTACCTCGACCTTCCTCTCCTCGTGCCGAGCTGTCCTCTCCCAGCTTCTCGACTCGTCAACTCCTCTCGTTCCATTCATCCCCAAACCCAGTATGTCCTTCGCCCCGAACCCCATGATATTGGTGCTGATCCCCTTGTCCCAGTGAAACTCCTCTTCCTCCTCATCATCCTCGCCAACGCCCCCTCATTCCCCTTCCTCTGGCATCTCCGAGTCTGGTACACCCCCCTGAAAGCTTACTTTCTCGTCTATACGCGAGGTCGCAGCCGATACCTCGATGAATGGAAGCGGGATAATGCTCGTAAAGGAGGCGTAAAGGTGGTCACCCGACTGAGACGGATCGCATGGCTCGATGATTGTGATTATAATCTGCACCTCTCCAACTCGTACGTGCCACTCCTGACCGATCCTCCGGCCCCGATTCAGAGTCTGGACTGACGAGTTCTCGTCTCAGTGCCTACGCGAAGAGCCTCGATTCGACGCGCATGGACTGGTGCATCGAGGCGTTCTCACCCTTCTTCACCCCCGGCAGCCACATGGCGCTCGGTGCATCGCACTACGTCTTCCTCAAGGAGATACCCATGGGTATGGAGTACATCATGGAGTCTCGAGCTGCGGGCTGGGGCGAGAAATGGTAAGTCAACTCTTTCTCATCTTCCTCAATTGGTGTTCAGGCAGAGCTGGTTGATGGCTATCAGGTTCTACCTTGTGACGGAGTTCATCATCTACCCGAAGAAGTCGGCGGCGAGACCCAAGAACGCTGGGAAGAGCAAGGACATCGCCATGCCCAGCCTCGCCGTCCCTGACCTCTCTACCGACCCTTCCTCTGGTACCTCTACCCCACCCACTACCGTCGAGGAGATCAAGGTGTCCGCACTGCGGGCTCGTCCCCCTCGCGAGGACGGGGGTCTCGTTTGCTGCTTGGCTATCAGCGAGTACTGCTTCAAGATGGGTCGTGTCACTATTCCTCCGGTACATGCTCTCGCTCCTTCACGACAAGACGTCCCGCTGATGAACTGTCATTTCAGCGAGTCGCAATTCAATTCGGCTTGCTCTCCCCGACCCAGGACGGACAAGATCGGGCGAGGAAGCAGATTATGACGACCAAGGATTTCGGAGAGAGCTGGTTGAAGGGTGGATGGAAGGACGAGCCGGACGCCGACGCCCTCGGGACCGACATTGAGATCGACGGAGGTACCGAGCTCATCGTCAGGAAGATAGAGGCGATGGAGAGGATATCTGACAGTCTTGCGGTGGTGTTCTAGATGTGCTTAGAGGTTATCGCGGGCGAGCTTCTCGGCCTAGCATGCGGAATATGTACAAAATAGAGGATGTAATCTAATTTGTGCATTGGATGACCGGGAATGAGGGACAATGATCAGTGTACAGAAACACGGAGGCACGCACCGGCAGCTCACACCTCAATTTTCTCTACTGTTCCTCGTTTGAGCCGATGTCTTCCTCAATTCCCCCAGATCTCGTCCATGACTCGCTCAACCGCCAATCGCCGCCAACGCTTTCCGCAACTCCGACCTCGCAGTCTCGATATCATCGAAGTCCAGTGCGGAAATGGCCCACTTCGCATGCTTCTGCGTTTGATCTATCTGTTTCTGCGTCGGTGCGGTCGGTGCGGACTGAGGGTGAGGCGAAGTGAGACCGCGGCCATAGGGTTGAGCGACGGGTGGCGGGTGAGACGGGTAGGAGACGAGGGATGGAGGTGGGGGAGGCGGGACGGCGACGGACGGCGGGATGTGCGGGATGGCGACTCCGTTGCTTCTCGAAGCAGCGTCTCCTCCGGGTCGGTTGGCATGGTTGGTCCCATTGGTACGACCGCGATTGCTCGGCGGAGCAAGACCGTGGGATCCTGATCGGCCATCACCGTTGGATGGTGGTCTGGTCGCATCGAGCGAAGACGAGCTATTCCCCGCAGATCTAGTCTCTTTTGGCGGTGGAATCGGCTTGGCCGGGACTGGAGAAGAGCCGAAGGTAGAGGAAGGAGGAGCAGGCGGTGCGTCATACGAGTCGACAGAGATGTGTGTTGTGGCGGGCGAAAGTGGTGCACCGTCGGGTCCCATGAAGCGCACATTCTTTCGATCGGCGCTCATAGATCGTGTGATTGGCGGTGTCAGGGGTGGTGCAGATGGACCCAGGTCGAAATGCTGCTCCTCATCGTCATTGTCCGCTAGGCCGGGCGTGGCGACGGTACTCCATGCTCCGCTACCGAACGATTGGTTTCTCGGTGGGGTATGCAGAGAATCGTGGGATGAAGTATCGATGTTCGAGAGGTTGTTGCGTGGCCGTTTCGGGGGCGAAAGACCGGGCGAAACGACCGGAGTCGTCTGACTGGGTGAACCAGGACCATCGAAGGTAGGCCTAACTGAGGAGAAGGAGCCGCGCTGAAGTGGGGTAAGATTCAGCTGGTTAGATGGGTTCGAAGGCGAGCTAGGTGGGAGTTCGGGGAAGGGATTGATCTCGCTTTCAGGCATAGCTGTGGGAACAGATCAATCCGGCTGAAATCTATTCCGTCAAGGGCACGTACGAGGTCCTGAAGCGGGTGCCCGACCTTCACGGAGAGCCTTAGCTCCATCGGCTGCCTTCCATCGCGCATACTGGAGCTTCTGCTCCATCTTCAACAACTCAGCTCTGACATCTCGATGCGAAGTGGGAGCATGCCAACCTCTTCTGTCATGCCATTCTCGAAACACCTGAGCACCTCGACAAACTGCCCGGCAACCACGAATTTGCGTATCGTAGCTCTGGAGACGAGTCAGCCTCACGGGCGGAGAATCACCTTGACCTGAGTCGGGTGACAGTACCATGAAGCAGACTCACTTCCCGGTGTTCCCATTGCGGTCATCGTTATCCGCCGACATGAAAACCTTCAACGCAAAGTTCTCGACATGTGCTGCGCCCGCGGCTTCGTTGCTGACCGCCTCATTGCCAGCGAGGATGGCTTTCATCTGTGAAAGGAATGTCAGACCGCCTGTTGGCATGATAGGAGAATCCAACGATGTAGATGGGGATTTGTCACTGACGTTCTCCAGGGCGTCAAGCAGCGACATGAGCCATATTGTCCCCTCCTTCGACCGGTTCGGGACCTTCAGAGCCCTCTGAGCAGTCGCAAAGCAGCCTAGTGAGGGATCACGCATCAGCAGTAGTCCCGCACAGCCAATCAGCCAAGGAGAGATGGACGTTTACACCAATATGCTACTACAGGTTCCGCCTTCTTCAATTCCTTGGCCCTCTTCAACGTTTGCTCGCAGGGCCCTTTGAGCTCGTCCGGCACATTCTCTGACGGGATGACTACACCGTCCATCGCTTAGGATCCGATATGTAGTCAGAGTGGCAGTGGCGATTCAGTTTCATAACTTTGTTGACAAAGAGGTGGAGGCAATTGCTTTTGAGGGAATAGATCCTCGGAGCGAAAAACGGGAATGAAAGGCGTGCAGAAGTGAATAGCTGAAAGGACGGGTCACCGTATCCGGATGGGCGTGCAAAGGCAGAGGACTGCTAGTATGCCTTCATATACTATGCCATGATCTTCGGCATGCCATCCTCGCCTAACAGACTGTCCTTTGACTCCAATATTCGCGGTCCGTCCCCCACTCTCGTATGGATGAGACTCTTCACAGCTCCCTTCTCCCATCCTCCAGCTCGGATCACACCCGCCTCAAACCCCTTCGGCATCGGCACCTCCATCGTCGCCATCCCAAAAGGGTCGTCAAATGGTTGCTTGGTGGGGAAGAACCAGTTGACAGCAGAGATTACTGTCGGCATATTCTTCTCCAAAGCGTAGATTACCGCGTTCGGTCCGGCGTCAAAGGTGTATGCCGCGACGTATCCCTCTCCAGCCGCAATGGACGCTCGGTTGATCTCCTCGACCAGCACGATGATCGACCGACTCACGTCGTTGAGGTAAAATATGGGCGGAGCTGTGTCCAAACACACCGCATGGAATTGGTTCGAGTCCGCCATCGTTATCCTCGCGAAGGTGTCAAAATCTCTCGCCTGAATCGCCCCCTCAATCTCCTTCATCCGTCCGGGCACCAATGTCAGTCGATGTTGGAGTAGTGGGCTCGTCCCAACGGTATTTTGCATCCCGGAGGTCGAGCTCATCCCTTTCTTCGCGTCCGAGACCACGCAGATGAGGGTGTGCATCTCCGGCCAATGATCTCTCGGTGCGACCTCTTCAGCGGTAGAGTCAGAACCATCGGGCGAAACACCTTCTCGCCAGGCCACAAAGCCGCCGAAGAGGGAGCGACAGGCGGATCCAGAGCCTCGGCGGGCAATGCGGGATAATCGGGATGGTGATTGAGGCAAGGCGTATAAATTGGCTATCGAAAACACGAGTGCGGCGAGTCCAGCGGCGGACGAAGCGAGGCCAGCAGCTGTGGGAAAATTGTTCTGCGATGCTATTCGGAGGGGATATGCCGAGAGCTAGTCGGACTTCCATCAGTTTCTCGCATATTGCACGACAAGCGAATAAATTCGCCTTGGGTAGATCTGGATCCTTGCTCTCCACCACCTCTCTCAGACCTCTCAGCTCTGTGATGCACACTGATGTTCTTTCTCCTGGCTTGATGGTCTCCTCATGGCCGTTGACCCATAATCTGTCTCCCCGTTCGAAAATATCGTCACATCGTGAGGTCGTAGTCGAGCGGAGATGGTCTTGGTCGAGTGTGACGGATAGTGATGAGTTGTTCGGCAAGACGAGAGCAGTATCGCGTTTGCCCCAGTACCTTCATGTGACGTCAGCGAGTCGAAGCGGAGGGTAGGGCCCAATACAGACTTGATGCAGGCTATGTTGACAGGTGCGGAAACTGTCGCTTCGAACACCATGCCAAGGAACGGCTTCTCAAGCTCACTCGTTGTGGCGTAACTTGGCGGAAGGGCTGGGAGCGGAGTAGGTGGAGCTTGAGCTGGGTGTAGAGCGCCTCTATCCAGCTACTATCGTGAGGAGAAGAGGTTCTTTACAGGTATGCAGGTTTGCCTGTAAAATCAGACCACGTGACTGGAATTTGCTGAATCTTCGGCGCGAATGATTTTCAGATGCTTCCCTTCGTCCTGACCCTCTTGGACCCCTCAGACGCATACTCGGAAGCCCGACGGTCTAAGCATGGCCTCTACAGAACCGATAAGTGATCGAATGAAGTCTCAGACCTATAAGTTGGATCGGCGGACCGCGGTGGTCCTTTGGTCACCTCGCTCGTTCCTTCCTTCCTCTCATAGGAGATCTAAGGACGGTATCGAGGTGAGCTTCGCTACATCGCGATCCAATCTTCTCGCCGGCTCAACATTGACGAGAAGGCTTGCAGGATTCTACCGGAATTTCGCAAAATCCTTCTTCCAATTCCCCCTTTCCCGACCCTTCACTCGATGACAAGCTGTTTCACCTCCTTTTGCATCCTGCCCCCTCCCTTCCGATGGTCCCTCATTCAGACATAGCTGCTTTCGTGCCTTGGGAAGAGGACGAAGATGACACCACATACGCCGGAGACCGGCGCGATCGCCATGAGTTCGGGGGACCGCATCCGGAGGGATCAGTCCATGTGCGCAACCGCGAGGTTCAGGACGACGTCTTCGGCCCCTCGATCGATGAGGAAGATCAACACGACAACCCGAGCGTAACGCAATGGAGAGTCGGAAAGACACCAGGTCATCAAGGATCTCATGCTAGGACGCACAAGACGACTTCCAGCTCGGAATGTCTCTCGCCGACGAGCATCGGGGAGAAGCGATCCTTGAGCCAAGTGAGTCGATCCATCTACCTCTTCTACCCCAACGAGACGCGTTTGTCGATCGCTGTACCAGCTCATATGACACGTTCAGAGCATCACAGACTCCGCCGAGCGCGTCCTCAAGAAACCATTCCGTCTGCCTGCGGCTGCCCGCGCCCGCATCGTCCTTCCCAAAGCCAGTCCAAAAGATACCTCATCTTCACCTCAAAGATCCCTGACATCTTCTCACCTCCTGACACCGAAATCATCCCCTTCGTATGCAGATCGCGCCACATCTCCTTCCAGCAACCCTTCGACTCGGACCTCTGCGTCCGACCTGGATCCCTCCTTCCCCATCTTCAAGTCTGCGCCCAAGCCAATACGACCAGCATTCATCGCTCGAGCTGCACCCAGCCTGCGCAAGCCTTTCAAGACTCCAGTCAAGTACGATCGTTCCGGTGCGCCTTCGCCTGCAAGTGTCTCAAGCCGGACAAGTCGACCTAGCGGAGGTGGCGGATTGACGCTATCCCGAGCAAATCCAAATACGGGCAAGAATGTCAATCCTACCGACTCCGACAGGCCGCAAATCGCCAATCTCGAAAGCAAAGTTCGCAAGCTCAACCAAGCACTGACCTACATCGAGAATCCAGAGAAGGTAGCTGAGCTGCAAGACCTCGTCGACGTCTGGCGTGCAGGCGGACGGGAGATCGTCGAACGCCTCTTTCACATTGTCCCTAGGCCTGAAGAATTTTCGTCCGCCTTACGACATGGCCAAACGAGCTCGACGTCCTTCCAGTGGAGCGACGATGTAAAAAGACCCTCGATGATGACCCAAGAGCAACGCGACTATCTCGCTCACGCACCGACTGACGATGATGGGGATCCGATCGATTCAGAGGGGAACTCACTGTTGCCGGACATGATGAGTCAGGATGAGCTGATGCGTGCCATCGAGGCGGAGGCGAATTTAGGGGAGAGAAGGCTAGGGACGGGAGCTTATCTGCCGACCAGCTTCGTCAAGTGAGTGCTTATCGAAATCTGAGGTTGCTCCGCCGTACTAGGCAGAAGTTGTCTTTCAGTCGAGCATGCCTGATGTTGATCCAGGAGACACGGCCAAGCGGACGACGAGAGCTTCGAGATGAACGGAAGTGACCTGTGTGTAGACCAGTCATGCATCTGGGACAAAGACGCTGACAATCTCCTATAGGACAACAGCGAAGCCCTTGGTTCCTTGGTCCTGGAACTACGGAACGATGATGGAGCGGTTCCAAGTCGAGCCGGGCTTGCTGGGATGGAGCGCAGAAGAGGAGGATTGGGTTGATGAGTAAAGGGCGTTATTCGAGAGATCAGGCGGACGTCTACAGTAGTCGCTTCCCATGTATATACGTGCTTTCTTCGTTGCGATTTTTGAGATAACAATGCAGATCATGACCAATGCATAGGCGATAAAGCTACAACTCCCTCCTCACGGCACAACTTCCTCCGACCCGTCCTACAGACACAGTGTTCCCCATCCACTCAGCACCAGCCGAGGCTCGCTGCTGAATTCTTCTTCTTGCCCTTAGCCTTCACAACCTTGAACCCTGCATCACTCGCCGGCGTTTTTGGCTGTGTCTGGACCACATCCGCCAGACTCGAAATCTTTGCCATCGGCTTCACCCCGGTCCGTGTGGCATCTGCCTTCCGGCGCGTATAGAACTCCTGGGCGAATCGCCGGCCATCTAGTGTGGAGCTGTTGGGATAGACGCTGTCCGAGATGATCTCGAGGACCTCTGGTCGAGAGGCAGCGGGTGGATCGATAGGGAAAGTGAGCAGCATCTGGATAAAGTCGTCGACTGATTGAGAAGTATCAGCATCCAGGAGAATGCGATATATGGCCAGACTTACCATTCACGGTGAGACCAGTCAGAGCCTGCTTGGTCCACCGGATGAATTCGACAGAAGGCGCAGCGAAGTCTTCGGCGTTGCCATTGGTTTTCACTAGTTTCGCTACAGTGGTGGGGATTGTAGGTAGAGTGGAAATGGGCTTTGCGGGAATGGTGGAAGCGGGTTTGGCAGGGATGGGTGCGCGGGCTGGAGCGGGTGGAGCGGTTGTCGAAACGGGAGTAGATTTGCCGCTGGACCCAACTGTAGTCCAGCCGGCACCGATTGATGGCTGGTAACTCTCGTCAGTGAAGTATTCGACGAGTATCTTCAGGAGCACTCACTGTAGTGGTTGCGGCAAGATCTGCGTAGCCTCGCTTGGACCCAGCTGCAGCTCCAGCAGTAGCCTGCACAGCACGTGCTTGCGCTGCCACTCGAACTTTGCGCTTCTCCTCCTCATCCTGGATCTGGGTAAGGGTCTTCTTCGGCCCAGCTTCGCCACCGCCCCATACGGGCCCGGAAGGAGGCGAGGCTGCAGCTGGTGATGTTACTGTCGCTGTGTTTTGACCCTGCGACGGCAGACCCCAGGTCATATTCTGAGGCATCTCATCGAGATCTGGTGTCTGTGTAGGTGACCCTGTCGCAGCACGAGCCTCCGCGACAGCCCGCTTTCGTGCCGCCGTCTGCTTGGCTTGCCCTTCCTGGATATCTCTGAGGGAGGGACCAGCAATGCTAATCCGCCGCTCTTTGTCGTCTTTGCCCATTCCAGTGGTCCAGGGCGCTGGCCGAGCCGTTGTCGAGGTATTCTCGGGAGTCTGGGGGCCCATAGGTTTGACATCGATCACGGACCCTTGTCTCGCTGCAACTGGCTTGGGCGGAAGAGAAGCGGGTGCCGGAGGAAGCTTGGTCGCCGGTGCATTAGTGCCAGAGGAGGACGGGGGCAGGGGGAGTTGGGCTGAGGCGGGCGCAACCAGAGACAATTTCCGGCTTGGAGGAGCGGAAGGGGTTTTAACAGAAGGAGAGGATTCTTGACCCCAGACAGACTCGACGGTAGGGGCGGCTTTCGGAGCGAGAACGGCTTCGGGCAATTGAGGTGGTGGTGAGCCGGGCTCCACAGGGGTCTCTACCGCTGGCTCAGAGATAGAGGATCCCAGCTCCTCCTCTCCCATATCTGGTTGCTCCTCCGCTTCGGTCTCAAGGCGAACCTCCTCGTCCATCCCCGAATGCATCGGATTTTGACTGGAGATGTCATCGTACATTGACGTATGATAAGGAGCCTCGTGCCTTTGCTGTGGCCAGGTTTCGCGAGCAGGTCCGGATGGCTGCCAAGGCGGTAAAGGCGAGACTTGCTGTTGTTGCAAGTGCTGCCGATTTTGTGGGTGTTGAGAAAGCGGCGGGACAGCCCACGGGGATACAGGATTTGCGCTGATACTGATTGGAGGAGAGACAAAGCTGTTTTCAGGTGAATCGCGGTAAGCGGCACCTCCCGTGCCTGGAGAATGAAGAGCGGGGAGTTGTTCGTGCGGTGTCGTCGCGGAACCAATAGGTGTGGGCATGCCGACCGAACCATATCCGCCGTTGAGACGAGAAGCGATACTGGACGATGCCCATCCTTGTGCGGGTGAAGTGGCATACGATGCCGCAGGAGACGAAAGCTGATGATCGAAGCTGGTCTGAGGGGTAAAGGGATTGGGGGAGATTGCTGTGTTGCGGTCGGGGACGTAGCCGTGCTGGTAAGCCTGCTGGAATTGCTGGCGAGGTTGATCAGGATTGATGCGAGTATTGGATGGCGCTGAAGCGGTAGGAGGGCTATGCGCGCCGAGCCGTCCAAAGGGGTCCACCATATCGCTCGAAACAGGTGACCCGATGGCTGCTTGTAAAACAGAAAGTGGTATGGGTAGGTTGGGCGGGGGATTGCGTGGACGGACGGAGGAGAGGAAGGGTTGCACGACATTGCCGGTAGAGGCTTTAAGCTGGGCAAGGGAGTGAAAATTGCTTTCGGAAAGTCGTCGTAAGGGGAGATCGTCGGTGAAGTACATATGTGTGTACCAGTCGTGCATCTGGCTTCCAGTGAAAGGACCTATGATGATTCAGCTTACACTCGAAGAATAACGAGAAGTGACCGACCTTGTTCACGCCCGTCTGGGTCTCGGTAAAGCCACTGCACGCGACCCAGATCCTCCCTCTCTTCGGTGACCGGGTCTTGAGGCGTCGGTATCGATCGCTCATTTTCGCCTGACCGAAGCCCGATTCCAGGTGCAGAGGTACCCTCGAGAGCCGCATCGCGCTCAGGTACAGGTGTCCCGGAAGCAGTAGCCATTACAGACTCAGAGACGCTTTCGGCCATCGTCATAGGGATGTTGAGCGTGTGCATGGTCTGAAAGAGACGATGAGTGCCAATGATTTTCCGTAGAGGCTGTGTCACCCACCTTGTCCCCTGCTTCTGGCGCTGCTAGCCCAGCTGCTAGTCTCCATTTCTTCTGCCCAGCGCCCCATCCCGGTCCACCGCCAGTCCCGAAGGCTCGCAGTTCCGGCTCCCTATCCCTTCCTTGCTCTGCCTTTTCACGCTGGCCCTCGGCAACTCTCTCCTTCCAGTGACTATCGAGCGCTGAGCTGGAATTTGCCTCGAAGGCAGCGGACGAGCTGGGCATTTCGGGGATTCCGGAAGCTGACGCATGAGGAGGAGCCGCAGAGTTCCCGAATCCAAGTACACCCTCGAAGCTGCCAGAAAGCGTTCTTGTTGGTCGCCACACAGGCGCGGCCCCAGATCGAGAAGGATCTGGAATAGTAGAGTCAGAATCAGTCTGAAAGGAGCATGATGGTAAAGCAGTGTACCTATAGCATCATTACTCTCCGTCCTTCCCCTGCTTACTACTCTCTTCCCTACTCCCGCGAATCCTCCACCCATCGGGCCGGGCATTCTCGAGTCCACATTACCCGGGCTCAAGACTCCCCCGCCGTTTGCCCCCATTCTCCCTCCGACACCTGCTCCTAACGCTCCGCCTTCTCCGCGGCCAAAGCCTCCAAAGCCCGTTGAACGCCCATTCATCTGCTGGGTCGCTTCTTTGCCTGATCCAGGAGGCCCGGGGGGACGACGAGTGGCGAAGCCGTTCGCAGCCGGAGGATCGGTTGTACCGCTTGGATTGATGGACATCTGACGACGGGGAGGAAGTGTAGGATGGATGGAGGTAGCCAAGAGCTATCGGAGGAAGTTCATCAATCCTGTTGTTCTTGCGATCTCGCGAAGCATTGCAGCGGAAAGGTCGAAAGCTGACATACCTTCTTTTCCACCTCGGACAATTCCCGTAATCCCACTGGCCGCTCGACGCTCTTGCTGACAAGAACGTCTCCTACATCAAGCATCTCCACCAGCTCGATAGGCGTCTCCTTGACCTTGTCCTCGTCCCACAGCGCCAGTATTTGCTCGCGACTGTATCGGAAGGGATGATGATTTGGGTCGACCTTCCCGTTCGTCTCGCCATTTGAGAAGTACGAGCCATCTGCAGAGGTATTTGGTGACATGGTAGTATGCGTAGCACGCGAATAGGAGAGCACATGTTCCCTTGCACCTGTCGAGGATACCGGGGAAGCGGAGAATTGGCCTTGTGACAGCGCGGGGAAGGGGACGTTTGGAGTGTTGGCAAGGGTGTTGACTGGTTTGATGGGAACAGGACTATTGTCGGATGTGGGAGTGGGTGATGTACCGGTAGGCTTGATCGGCTTGAGCCATCGGGGAGCAAAATGGATCGACATCTGGCGGCAAAGGCAGGAAGATCAGTTGATATTCTGTAAATCCTTCGCGGTATGCAGGCAATGCTCGTGGGTTGAGTGGAGGAGTCCCCCGCTTTGTCACATGATGGAAGCCATTGAGAGGGAGATGTGCAGCCAGCGGGATGCTTCAGTGCCCGCTGACAAGTAGACCTCGCTCAACGACGAGTCACGAACGGTGATAGCTCCTGACCTTTAAAGCTGCTCACCTTTGGCGCTTGCTTGATTATTCGATACGGACGGATTGAGTGTGAGGGAAACGGGTTTGACAAGGTATTGAGGAGATTGAGCTGGGGAAGATCAGTTGATGAAGTGTAGAACGTGGAGAGGCAATGGTCGTCTGCACTTTTCAAAACTCGAACATGATGTCGGAGTTACGTGGAGTTTGTAATCGTTATCAGAGACGGTGGCGGAAATCTGGGATGTCCCGTGCCTTGGCTAGATATCTTCTCTCGACAATTCCAATCGACCAGTTTTCTTATTTGCATTTGAGGATTTTCTGAGCTATCCGACAAGATCAACATTCTACCATCCTTGCAACTGTCGTCCTTGATGTCGAAGTAAAGAGCATCGAAGCTACATCTCGCCGTATGATATACAGCTCGATGTCTTGCTCGATCTGAACAAGGTGAGCTTTCGTTGGGACACAATGTTCTGGCAACCATTATCAAGGCGACATGACTGATCAAGCGGATTTAGTTAGACTCATATACCTCGATGAGCTCTTCCCTAGACAGGCAATGCGTTTCCATGTCGTCAGTCACCTTTCATCTCCCTCGATCGATGCTGATATCGTTGTCTTTCCCTTGGGTTACGCCGACAGCTCGGTATCGGCTCCATCGGCACCCTCATATCCCACCATCTCCGCCTCGCTGTACCCACTTCCCCCATTTCCCTCATCGTCAAGCGCGCGGCCAAATTCTCATCTACCCGACTTTACCCATTTGGCAAATCTGGCGATCTGCCGATCACGCTCACCGTTGAGCGAGATGGTCAGACCAGTACGAGCACCGGCTTCGAGCTCGAAGTATGGCATGACGGACGGGCAGAGCGGATCGTCCGGTCTAAGGGGGTTGGTACACAGGAGGGAGTCATATCGCCACCGAATGGTCCGATCAACTCCCTCGTCGTATGTCTCAAGACCTCAGCTACCGTGTCGGCACTGCAGACTCTTCAAAGTCGACTCTCGCCGTCGTCGGTCGTCACGCTCGTTCAAAATGGGATGGGAGTGTACGACGAGCTCTGCTCTTCAATCTGGCCCGATCCCAAAACTCGACCTTTCTTCGTCATCGGAACGACAACACACGGTGCTACGCCGGACAAGACGGGCGGGATGGTGCATCACAGATCGAAGCCTGGAGAGGGGGATTTCAAGTGGGGGGTTGTGTCCGATCCCAGGAAGGAGGTGGACCTGGAAACCTGGCTTTGGGGAAAGACAGTATCGAATACCCCGATCCTCGCACCTCCATCATCCCCCTCGCTTCCCCTCAGACCGACTCCACCATGTACAACCGATCTCGAACCTCTCTCAGAAACCATTACCGCTCTCCTTTCTATATCGCAGCTGTCCCCCTCCCTTCTCCCTGTGCCACACCTCCACCATCAGCTCCTCCTCAAACTCGCTCTCAACTCCGTCATCAATCCTCTTACAGCCATTATTGGCGCCGGTTCCCTCCCAAACGGCGCGTTAGCTAACTCATCGCCATCTTACCGACTGATCCGCGATCTTTGCCGCGAGACGAGCAGTGTCCTCACAGCCTACCTCCACAGTCTTTCAGCACCTCACACTCCGCCATTCGACGTCATCCGCCTGTTCTCATGGGAAGGACTCGAGCGGCGGATCCTCGCCCTCATCCATGCAACCGCCGAGAACATGTCTTCCATGGCTGTCGATGTGAGCAAAGGTCGGACAACCGAAATCGAGCATATCAACGGGTACATCGTCGCCCTGGGTAAACGGCTAAGCGTTGAGACACCTTGTCACCGGATCGTTCGTGAGATGGTCAAGTTCACAGCCGAGGTGAATGGTCTCAAGCCGGCTTTTGCAGAGACAAGCGACCTCGTCGCGGACCGACGCGCGGGCATTCAAGGGAAGCTCGGCAGAGGACGTCAGCTGTCATCTCGACAGATGGATATAGAAGAGAAGAGGCTAGAGTTGGAGGAGAGAAGGCTGTATCTCGCCGAGGAACAGATGCTGGAGAACAAGCGAGCTAGGCGACGGATAGCGAGGTCCGCGAAGGAGATTCACAGTGCTCGGAATGACATGGCAGTTCGGAGAGACCTCATGGAGTCTGCGTTGAATCGGGGGATCGTGCCGGACTCGAAAGAGGACGTCGCAGACGTTACGGCCGCCGAGAACCCCGAGCATAGTATTGACACGCCTTCCGCGAATCACGAAGTGCAGGCGGCTCCCAAAGCAACGGCGGGTCCGGCTCAGACCCGTACTGCAGCGACGAACGAGCCGAGGGCGACTCCTCCGCAAATCGTGACGGACGCTGGCGACACAGCACCACCTCGTTCCAGTCCACAAAACGGCTCATACTACTATTCTCGCGATGATGCGCCACGCAATCAACAGTCGTTATCCGCGAGTGCTAAATGATTGGACCTCGGCGCCTGGAATACCGCCGATATTACTGCAAATGCAACTAGGCCTACCGTGTGGCCGTTTAGACCACCCCTTCGCTTATCGATAGTTGGCACGATTCGATCGCCGACCTCTCGTTTTATGCTCTTGCGATGAGGTTTCCGCCACTCAACAAGGCTTTGTCGTGCTACCTTGCGACGGGTTGTTCTCTACTATTGATCGAATCCGGATTTCCATCATGATTGCGCCGTTAACGCCACAACCCAGGATCTCGCAGAGAGAGCTGGGGGAAGCGATGGAGGCAGGAAGGTTTGCGAGGAGATGGGAGGCGCCGAAGGACGAACTGCGACATCTCGCGCACAGTCAAGCTCGGAGTATCAGATATTGTCAGTTTTGCAGTTCCTTAGATGCATACAAAGCATTCCTGCATACGCCGCATATCATCCCGTGTCCTGACTAGTGAAGAAAGCTCGATGCTACCGTATGAACTCGTGCATCTTGAATTCCTGACTCGTGAACCCACTCAGCCCATCATGCCCTAGCTCTAGCAATCTCTGGCCGGAGCCGACTCCGTTTCGGGGTGTGGACGTGTCGCTTCGTTGCGATGATAGTGGGGAAGGCTCGGGACTGGTCAACCATTTCAGCCGGGTTCCATCACTCGAGAAAGCGGAAATAGGAAGGGGAGCAATGCGGAGAGGAGTATGAGGGAGACAAGACGGAAGGGGTGACAAGCACCGACCCAATCGCGCCAAATATCCGTAGCCCCCTCACATGGGTATCCTTCCCATTCAGATGATTCGCCAAAAACAATATCCGCAGATGATGGCACGGTATCGGTGGTCTATCCCCCATCAGCTCTTTCTCTTCCCCAAGGCGAACTGAGTTTCGAGACGTACCCCTCGACAAGCTCGCCTTCTTCGCCAGAGTCCATGGGCCGGAGGGCGATGTGCATCCATCCATCCGGTTTCTGGAAGTCGACGTATCGGACCTGTCCCCGTCCTCAGCATCGGGCCAAGCCAGACCAGAGTGGAGTGCGAAGGATGGGTACCTCTTGGAGATCGTGTATGCCTGTGCCAGCTCGGATCGAGATCTTCGACGGGGTATAGGAATCATCTCGCGGGTGTGATGTGTGGACTGATATCGCCTACCCCCTGGCTATCAACCCTGAATGCCTCTTTGGGGAAGAGAATGAACCGAGACGAATACTCGTTTGGGGAAGGAGAGGTCGATGATATGCGGTTGAGGGCCTTCGGACCTTTACGAACCCCCCGGCTTTTCAGCTTGATCTTGATGACCGAGAGGTTGAAGAGATTGGCGAGAGACCCACTGCCAGAAGGTATTCTCGTTACTATCTCGGAGGTTGTCCACCCCGAACCCGTATTTGTGGCTCGAGACGGACCATTGGGCGAGATGGCCTAGCTCGGGTCGGTCCGCTGGGCGAGTAGGGGATCAGCTGGGCTTTGTGGTGAGTAATTGCTCTCGGAAACACACCTTGAACAGCAGGATCATTGTATTCGATGGCCTCGCCCTCAACTTGCTCCCGAGGTGGCGTAGTGGACATGGTATTCATAGCTTGACACTCAGCGCACAGGATTGCTTGACACTCAGCGCACAGGATTGATGGAGGCGTCTCTCCAATTGGCGGCGACCGCCGAGGCTGGTTGCCAAAGCCCACAACATTATGCATCGGGCAAGAGGACAAGTAGACAAGTACGATGGCTGTCTGCAGTACAGCCTTCTCAAGCAGCAACGTGCTACTTTTGCTCCTCCTCAACTTGCTCGGCTCTCTTCTGCCCGTGCTCGGCTGATGCCGCCAACTCCCTTGATGCCTTCTTGCAGTACCCACAGTGGTGCCTCTCGCAGTATTGCAGCTTCCCGCAAACCAGGTGCCGCTTGGAATCCTTGCAGGCCTCCGAGAGCCTCCTAGGTAAACAGACTGGGTAGGGACAGTGAAGGACGGCGTAGGGATCCACTGGAGCTATGGGTGAGGCGCCAGGAGCTTGGTGAGCCATGATGAAGCCGTGGCAGGTGTTACTGGTAGCGGACATGTTGACAGAGGCTGACAAGCGGATTATTGGTGTTTGATGATGGGATCAGGGAACGAATGATTTCTGAAATGGGTTGTGGTCGTGTATGAGAATGCTGGATGCTTTAAGTATGTTGCTGAGTGTTCGAGGATGATAATGGAAGGACATGCAGACGCAGGAAGGGTGAAAGGACGGTCGAAACGCGTCGGACTGGATGGTAGGGAGTGAGTGATGATACCAAGGAGGTTCAGTCCGACTTCGACAGTCGTTCGAACAGCGATGGCCGAGCGGCGAAGCGAGCGAACTCGAGCGGGGTGGATGTGTTCGGGTCTCGGAGACCGTTTAGAAGCTCAAGAAACTCGACCACATCGAGGTGAATGGTGTCGACATGCTTGTCGTATGGGTCCCCCTTTATGTCTCGAGGTCCTCTTGGAAAGACAATGTAGCGTTGCAGAGAGGCTCTGGCGGGTGCTTGCAGTCCCTTTGAGTCGATGTCAAGCAGCAGGCCGCCCATGACCTCTATCATGTGACCAATATCCGACCTGAGCGGCAAGGATCCGGGCGCAAATGCCACTTCGAACCCTTCCAGGCAGCTCGACGAGCATCTGCTGAGCTCGCTGAGAAGCAGCCGTATGATCAGCGATGCAACCTCTTTGGCCGGGTTTATGACCTGAGTTGAATTTTGGGGCGTCCTACCCATCTCGGCCCTGGGGGGCAGCTCGTTTGAGGGATCGGCGCAGAGTATTTGCCCGGAGGAAACCGGAATCAGATCGGCATCTGTGTGGAGTTGTCTGTCGGTGTCGTCGTCCGTAGTCGAGGCTGTCGCCGAGGTTTGATCATCGAGGAAAGTTTCGCCCCCATCTGCTAGCGGAAAGCTGCCGAGTGGAATGGACGGCGTTTGAGGCAATGATCCGAAATCGACATTCAAGTGAGCTGGAATTGATCCTGAAGCCTCTTTGAAACGAAGACCACTCGTATCCGCATTCAAGTTCGTCGCATTTTCGATTGATGGTCGGGCAGTGCCGCTGATGCTATGTTGGGCCAATGCGAATGGAGGACGCAACGACGCTCCGGGGACGCGCTTGTCGGCCGAATGTGAGATGTGCCTGTGATTATGAAGTTCGGTCCCAGAAACAATGTCCTCCACGGTATGACCATTGTCCGACGCAGATCGCGAGGCATTCAGTGCGGAATTCAGGGCTGGTACTCCAGTGACTGCATCAACGGCCGCAGCGCCAAGCACGTTCGAGGCGACCGGGAGCATTCGTTGAGCAAGCGGAACGAGTGGAAGCAGCTCAGGGCTTTCGCTTGCCAGTGGGTTTCTCCATCCTGGTTGACCGGCTTCGAGGATGGGGATTGCCGCATTTGGTCCCTCTCCGAATGGACGATTCGGCAAGCTTGAGAGCGCGCCGAATCTTGTTGCGAGAGGAGCCTTGACCGGCGCTAAGATCGATGGCATTGGCTGCGAGGCTGCAATTCCGGGTCGAAGCCTTTCCGCCAGCGCCTTTGCCGGAGCGGTCGTCCGGACGTCTTCGGGCTTCGAAATCGACATTCGCTCCGACAACGATGCGTGCTCGGCTGGGAGACTGGACGTCGCTGCTGGGACGTTTGGCGGCTGAAGGCGAAACAGTAGCGGTAGCGGAGCCCCGGTCGAGTCGGACTTCGATCCTAGACGACTTGCTAGGGCAATGCTGGACGCTTCCATGTGGGGCGTAGGACTCGGCAAACGGGCGTTGTTGGCGTCTGATGATTCGGCATATGACTTGTCTATCTTACTCGTGATGGGAGTGGGAGGGTCCGACGTCGGCTTGACTGGATCGTCCGCTGCAGGACATCGCCGCCAGGGTTTCGATAGCACGCTTCGCGATGGCATCCCAAAGTCCGTGTCTCGGGCCGAGGTCTTGCATTGGTCGGAGCTGCCCTCCGTTGAGAGCGGTGTGGGAGGTTTTCCAATCAGGTCTGGCGGATCTCTCAGAAGGGTGTCGGAGATTTCCAATGTGGAAAGCGAGCTTTGAGGTATCTCGTCAGCCTTGATTGGTCTTTCTTTGACGTCCATCGCATGTGGGCTTGCCGGAGTCGAGGGCTCCCGTGAAGCTGAGCGAGGCGGTTGGACTATTATCTACCACTTCAGCATCCGTAAAGCCGATGGATTCATACTGGTACGCACGAAGTGTACTTGAGCTCGTCTCGGATGGGAGCGGCTCTTCCTGAAGATCGTGTGCCGTCTCATCGCATGGACCCGCCAGGGCATCCAGAAAGCCCACGACCCCGTCTGCCTCCCTATCAAAATCTATCAGGTCGTCCTCGAGAGGGTCGGAGGAAGCTGCAGCCAGATTGGGGGAGTTGTGTCCCGAGATCTCCTGGCTTATGGCCTCTCGTGACTCGATATTATCCGCGATCCGCGATGGCGAGCTCCCAGCTGAGATCCAGGACGCCAATTTGAGCTTGATCGCGGATGGGGAAGGGAAGTCGAAACAAAGAGATGGACTGGTCTCGATGACTATATCGCCTTTCAAAGGTCCACTGGAGTGCTCACCCGTAACCTGCGGCTTTGGCGAGATGGGAGAAGGTAGGTCAGGATCCGAGTTGGTCTCAGGAGTTGCAGCAGGAGGGGTTGGCAGACGGGAGTGAACTCTGGACTGGCGGACTATCCGGCGCGCACAGTGTTCATCGCGCTCATCTCGGGCCGCAGGGAGATTGATAGGCTCGGGACTTGGGCTACGCGAAGGGCCATCTGATGAGCCAGAGGCCCGCTCGATTTCGAGCGACGAGTCTTCTTCGACGTCTGCCGTGCTGGCGTTTGAGGATCCCGAGTCAGCAACATCGAAAATGATCGCTTCGGATACGGTAACACCTTGCCGCTCTTGAGGACGGGGACTGGCAGCTGGAGTCGGTGGTGATCGGTTGAGCGGGTCAGTCCTTCGTCGATTTGCCGAGCGTGCCTCAGCCGTCGCCAGTGGGGATCGACTTCCGCGGGAGTCCCGCTGTACGGTACTATATTGGGAGAAAGATCGCTTCGGATCGCCTGTGACTGTTGGTGATCGGCTTGCCGAAGATTCACGCTGATCGGAACAGTACTGAGACCATGATGGTCTCACGTGTCTCCAATCGATGACGGGCTTGGGGGACTGGCTTCTTTGCGAGTCAAGCTGTGCGATATGGTGATGTGACAGTAATTGTAACGGAACTGGTGATTTCCGCTGTCTGCCGCTTGAGCTCGAAGGGCGGTATACATCAAGTTGCCGGACAGGACCGGAATGGGTGGCGCGTGCCAACTCTCCTTTGGCGAATGGACGACGGACAGGACTGCGAGACCGGGGTCGACGTGGCAGGGAAGGATCCTGCCGGCTTGCTAGTGACGCGACCACAGGCTCGTAGGTAAGCAATGGCTCGTGACGTGTTTTCAGGCCAAGGTAGGTGAAGTACCACGTATACTCTCCCGTCTGAAGGCAGTCACCTAAGATCTTCGATCAGTATCGCCCACAAGTTCCATCCAGACACTCACGCCAGATCACCTCGGCACTCGACCCCTTAGGCAGCTCTTCCGGACATCTGGATTCTCCAAGGTATCTCCGCAGTCTGAGGTACTCCCTATCAAGCCTAGAGGAATCATATCTTTAGCCAGAAAGACTCGATGTTTTGAAAGGACAGACCATCTCAGTCTATGGGTCACAGGGCAAGAGGACTCGTTCCAGAAACTTTTCCCGAATGGGCGTCCTCGATCATCCCGTTCGACCCATCCAGACTTGATCATCCAGTCCATCCACGCCGTCCTGTCGAGGATCCTCAAGCAGAGCTCCCGCTCATACCGACCCTCGTTGTCGTCTGACCTCTGGCCAGGCGGTGGGAAGAAGATCTTCTGGTACGTCGAAGATCGCGACAAGATCTCAACGAGGCGGTTGGTTTCGGGATTGGTCCAGCTGTATCTCACATCAATCAAGCTAGAGACGGGGGGTATGCGCTCACTCATGAGTCGGCGGATCAGTGTGGATAGGGATGCGAGGTGTGCTATACAAAGGCGAGATACTGGGGCGAGACATATCACATTGATCACGGAGCATCGTGTCGTCTGATCGATCGCAGGGGAGCCCGAAAGGAACGATCAGCTTATGGCATAGAAGCAAAGCCAAGCGATGAATGATACGGGAGTTCAAGAGATGGATGATATATACATGGACGGGGAAAACCGATGATGGCGGGAATGCGGAGAGGAAAAGGGTGATTGGTGATGTAAAGACAGTTTCGAATTTCTGCGAAATCTCTCAAGAGATTTTTCTCAAAAGATTTCGCAGGGACCCGGCTGGAACAGGGCCGGGATCCCCTGCGGGGTACGATACCGGCCGTATGGCAGCGCCGGCCTTTGCATCTGCGCGATCCTTTCGGAAAGGAATTGAATATGTGGTAGGAGCGAGGCGGCTAAACGCTATGGCATATTGATAATCGCGCGCAAATGGCGATGCGAATCACTCGTCCCCTTCGTCCTCTTCCCCCTCCACAGCCATCTGCGCCAGAGCCTCGCTGTACCGATCAACACGTAATCTTCAGTGCGAGAAGCCGCTCACCGATACGCCTTTCGACATGCCATTTTCAGATGCGCGGTCCTGAACCCCTTCGACTTGCTCTTCTCGCTCTTCTCCTTGCCCTACACCTCGTTAGCGCCGCTCTTATCCGAATGTGGTCCACATACGGCAAGGTAAGTCTCGTCCACCTCTAGCACTTCATCAGCTTCGTCCATCTTCATGGGGTGAGTGACGGACCGTCATTCTCTCCGAGCATATCCAGTCGCGATATGGGAATCCATCCGAAGCTAGCTTGCGTGTCGAAGAAGCGAACCAGCCAAGTCCTTCCCCCTCGCGCCATATTTTGCGCTTCAGACGCACTGCGATTTTCAAAGACAGCGGAAGGGATGTCCTCGGGGTCGACATTAGGATCGATGATCTCGGCGGGGAAATAAGGAAAAGAGAAGACTAAGACCGTCAGCGACATGACATTACATGAGCAGTGGCAATACCAACGTTTTGCCCAGACTAATGGGGAGCTGTGAGCCAGATGTCTCCAGTCATAAGAAGGTGGACTTACCCAGAGTACCAGCTGGATATGGATCCCCCTCATCTTCCGCTCGATCCTGAACACCGTGACTGTCCTTCGGTCCGAACCTCGGCGTGACAGCGATGATCTCGTCACTCGTTGGTATCGGCGTCAGCATCTCATCTCCATCCTCCTCATCCTTCACCGCCTCTCCACGCAGCGTCTTCCTATCTAACGTCCTCGGAGTATTGACTCTTGACTCTGAGAAAGGCGTCATCTCTTCATCCTCATCAATCTCAGCTTTCGCTCGTCTGGCCCCTCGCGTTGGAGTCCCACCCATATTGGCTTCCGCTTCGATTTTTCGCTTCCGGTTCGCAGGCTGTGATAGAGACCAGGTTTGCGCGTTGAGTCCGTTCGAGCGACCGGATGCCCGTGAGAGCCCGGGGTTGAACCGTCTTTTGCCTTTGCCTTCCGCGTTGGACATCGGTAGGCTATTCGCTTCGTCAGATGGCGGAGGCGTGAGCGAACTGGCAGAGTGTGAGCTCGGATGCGCAGACGACGTAGAAGGCAGCACGACGTCTTTGGTGATAGAGGCCGCGGATGTCCGGCGAGCTTTCGATGATCGCGCTGACGGTGGTTTTTGAGCTGTACAAAGGTAAGCAAGGACCTTTGCGGACGATTCCGAACCTCACATATCAGCGGCATGGACGGTCCCGGTGCCGGCGGCCGTTCCGATCTTCTCCTCTTCGATCCCTCAGGTAATACCCAACCGACATTGAACCTCTTGAATTGATCCTGGGAGTCCACCTGCTCTGTCAAGATGTCCATCCTCCTCTCCACGTCCCTCCGTTCCTTGTCCGAAAGCACCGCCACGGCCTCGACTCCAGCTACGCCCCTTTGGGGCTTAGACTGCCGCCGGACACTGCTCTCTGATTCCTCTTCTGCCACGGTCGATGGAGCATCATCCCGCATGTTCGCTCGAATCTTTCTCGCTTCACGGCGGGAAGGGGAATGTCGAGCTCGAATGGATGGACCAGGGAGTTCGATGTCTGACGAAGGTTGTACCCCCGCTTCTTCGGCAAATGCCTTGGCCATAGCCTTCACAGCCCGAGTCGATCGACCAGCTACCGCCCGCTCCTTGGCAGCCGCCTCCTTCGAATCCCAGCGCTCCTTCCTCTCTGCTGCAGACACATACTTGTGAGCTCGGGGTTCAGGTGGAGTCGGCGGAGGCGGGGTAGGAGGCCTCGGCTTTCTGAGCTCGAAGGCAAATACCGAGGAGAGGTGATCGCGATCGGTCTCATCGCGTGGAGCTTCGAGTAGTGCCCTCAGGAGAAGCGACGATGGCTCAAGATCGCCGGCAACGTCCTCGATGGCGCCGGATGGTGACGCGGACGCCTCGTCATAGGTCGGCATTGCGAAGTGCGATCGCGCAGTGATGGCATCCAACTCATCTAGAAGAGCCTGGGCATGGCCGTGGATCCGCTTCGCAGTCCGATGGAAGCGGCTGTCGCTTTTGTTATACAGCATGGCATTGGTCAGAACGAGATTGATGTTTCGCTGCACAGGTTGCCATCAGCTTGGACATGCTGTATGCTGATCAACCTACTTTAAAATCGCCCACTTCAAGATAATCGTTCTTCTCCAGCTTCTCGTCAATGAATAGCCAGCACATAGGTTCTTTGACGACCTCGAAATAGTCGGGTACTTCTGTCTTGTTCACCGGGTGAAGGAAGAGCTCCTCGCGATCCATCCTATTCTCCTCAGTAGCGTTCAAGGCAATGATAGAGACGCACGCGGATATCTTTTCCAAAGTCAAGCGGAGCTTGCCATAGTGCGGAAAGATGAAGGTATCCACGAGGTCTTTAATGACCTGAGACTGCCGAAGCTTCTCCTTTTCGCGCTTGCGGACAAGCTCGGCGAGCATCCGGACCTTCTCGAGGTCATTTCGCAGAAGCACCAGGAACTGCCAAACGTCAGTGGCATCGCATTTCCGCTAATAGTCGTATTCACCTGAAGTTTCTTCGCTTTCTCCGCCTCGCTCTGCTGACGAACCGCATTTGATGCCGTCCAAGGCTAAGACGTGGTCAGCCTATCTCGAGAAGATGACTATTGATTAGTCTCACCTCAAGATGTAGCCTTTTTAGGAGAGGTGCACCCCTTCTTGCCTCTCTTTTCAAGCTCCAATACCGACAAAGCCTCTCAACGAACGGCTGCCGTTTCCGGATTGAGATTTTAGCCACATACTCCAAAAGCTTCCGGATGACGACATTGGGTACAATAGGTGGACCGGGTCGGTACGACTTGGCGTGAGCACGCGCAGATTTCGTCGTGACCGGGGCGTTGAGCGTATGTGATCCCTGTCGCCCGCGGGCTCGCCCTGGACCAGGAGAGAAGTTGGAGGAGGTCTCGCTGTCGCGCTCACTCCTGGAGCTTGCCTACCGAGAGACGTAAGCCTCGAATGGAAGGGAGAAAGAGGAACCTTACTGGAATGTGCTTGTCGCAGAATGCCCCAAGCGATCCGTCGGTTCCCACCGATTTCATGCTCATCAACAGTCCCATCTGCCTCGCGCAGGTCACGTGAAAGGCGGTGAAGCAGTTCCGATTGTCGCACTGAATGCACGCGCCAATTCGCTCCCGACATAATGCGCAGTTCTAAGCGATTCTTGAGCAGATGCTCCGAAAACATTTTACGCAAGAAGGACACACTTACCAGCTTCCATCGATTCTTCGGTACAGCCTCGACACCCTCCACGGGTTCCATGTAGATAGCGTTGCCGACCGTCAACTCGGGGATCCAGATGGCACACAGGAGGTGCGCCCAGTGTCCAGTCGACGTCTGCTTGAATGCGCCCCCTTCGCTGGGACAGAAAAGACAGGACTACGGGATGGAGCATGAGTGTAAACTTCGAAATCGCTTGGCGAGCCACTCACCACCGGGTTCTCCGGTGATACAGTGCATTTCCGACAGAGCCATTGACCTTCTGGGATGTACGGGACGCCATAGCAATCTACGCAGATGATGGCGGTCAGCTCAATAAAAAGAAATCGTCACGTCGCGCACGTTTTCCTCACGTCGGAACAAGCTGAATACGAAATCTCACCTTGATGGACAGCTAGATTACATCCGTCGCAGAAGACAATCGCGTTCGAATTCTCTCCTTCGCCATCATCACAGATCGAACACTTTGAATCCTCGACAGGCAGATGGGAAGCTGGCTGTGGTATCTGTTTGATCTAAGCTGCCCATGAGTCCCGAGACGTCCGAAGGTAGGGGATTTTGAGGAGGGCGGAACAACTGACTTACAAGGTTGAACCACTCCTTCTCCAGCTTGTCCATGATGATCTCAAAGACTTCGTACGAAATGGGTCCAGACTGGTCTTTCTTCCGCTCGGCGTTTAGGGTATCCAGCCATTCCTGATCTTATAGTCCATAAGCGTCTAGCCATACCAACAGCGAATTTGTGCTCGCTCTCGAAGCTCACCTTGCTCGTCCATATCATATTCCACTTGCACTGCCAGCTCGCTTTCTATCGGTTCTATCGTTCATACCTTGTGAGCGCCGCGGTGCTTCAGGTAACCTTGTCGGTTAAGCGAGATCCGCGAGAGCTCACCGATATGCCTGATGTAATGATCCGGCCGCTCGAAGTCAGAGAAGTCGTTGTCTGGCGACCAATTCTGTCAACACATCGTGCTTGCTCGTATGAAGCCAGCCCTTACATCCATATGACCGGCTTTGCTCCTGCAGATTTCCATAGTATCAGCATGATACGGTGACTTCGATGATGGGGACCAACCGAGTGCACCCCAGCCGGGATGAGCAACGACTTGTCATCATTGATGACCCGGAACGAGACCTTCGGCAGGCCATGAGCATATTTCTGGTCCACCAAAGTCTCGAGCACGGGCATGATGTCGTCTTGGACACCCGTGCTTTTTGGGTGGATGGTGAAGAGAAGAGAAGAGAAGAGGGACTGCTTTCAGGCCGGGGAATGACAAAAGCGGGGTCCCCTGCCGGATTGAGAAATCAGAATTGAGCATCCACCTTCCAATGCGGTGACCACAACTTCGCTTGGGTACAATGCCCTCAAAAAGGGCCTCGAAGACTCCGAATCCGTCTAAGCGGGTAAGAGTCGCTCCAGCTGCGCCCAGCGAAGTCGTCGCAGCAGTGATTTCCTCACCTCTTTCGTCTCCTCCCTCTTAACCTCGCCAACCCTTACAACCCGCACCAAACATGTCTTTCACAAAGCCTCGATCAGCAGTCCAGTCCAAAAATCCCGGCAATCCTGGCAAGGTACGCCCCGACAAAGCCTTTCCTACCTTCACATCCACCCCGCCGGTCAAAACATCGCCAACTACCGTCCCTTTGGCCGCATCATCAGCAACCCTCGTCGGGTCGAGTCAGAATGGCCGCAAAAGAAAAAGGCTGCAGTTCTCGGAGACTAGTGATACCTCGACTAGTGACACCGAGGATGAAGAACCGCTTTTCGATATCGATGAGGCTATGGAGCGGGTCCTCGGGGGAGAGTATGACCCTTTCCCGAAGGAAGATGGAGCGGATCACGAGGCGGAGGAAGACGTGCCGGTATTAAGACCGACGCAATTACCTGCTGGGTCAGTGACATAGGCCTGATGTATCAACGCACTGATGAGATCGGCAGCGTCGAGATAGGATACTCAGTCCTCGTGAAGAGGGCTTACAATTTCTTCCCCGGTTTCCTCGTCGATTTCTTCCCCGCCCAATCAGCCAAAGAGCGGAAACGAAACAAGGGCGATCGGTATCGAGTTCACATCCACGGAGAAGGGGAGAAGAGTAAAGGGAGGAGCGATATCATCTTCATGGTCGACGATTCGATCGCGGATTGCTCTGTGAATCTGGATATTCTCAGCTTATACTTCATAAGAGACTGATCTTGTTTTCGGCAGGTCGGTCTTATTCACGTCTCTGCCGAAACGATCATTTCCGACGCCGCCACCCGATCCGTCACACCGCCTGTAGACGCATCTGCTGCCGGCCCATCTCGGCCCCCCTCGCCTTCTTCCTTCTCGAGACTATCTCGGCGCGAGCAGCTTTTACAGCTTCGTCCACATTTCGCATCGATCATCTCCGAGAACTACGCCCCAGCTCAATGGCGTAACGACGAGTACTTTGCTGGCCACCAAGCAAGGAACGGCTTGGGGAATCACGTGAAGTATGGAGATATCCGAGAAGAAGAGGTTGGCGTAATCATCATACCGGAGCTGGAACGGTGGGCTCTCAGGGGAGAGAGGTGGGAAGGATACGACGATCATCATGTGAGCTGACAACAAAATCTGATGTACGAACTAAGACAACTCGATCTGGTCAGAACCGACCAGCTGAACCGTTTCGTACCATCGGCTCACAACGCTACGAGTCCCTGACCATCCCCCTCCGGCGGCGGTACATCGCCGACGTCCTCCTCCCCGAAGCAATCATCCAACTCTGCATTCTCTCGGAAGGCTTTCCCGATCCTTCCTCTCAGGAGGCATACGACGCAGCTCGCAAGAGGCTCGATCAGCTATCATCGGACAGTATCGAGATGGACTGGCAGATCCGCTACCACGAACTCCGGGATGCCAGAGCTAGGATGAGGAAGAGATTGAATTTACCTAAAGAGGGGATGACGGAGGAGGAGAAGAAGCAGGCGAGGTTGAAAGCTGGGGAGATGGAGAGTTTCTTCACCGGAAGGGTTCGGAAGAGGATGCATAATGAGCTCGGGTGAGTGTGGGGGACGGATATCGGATAGGCTTCGTTTGAGCGCAATTTGAATGGGGATTGGACCTAGAATGGGGATGGGACCTAGATGCGGAGACCTTGGCGGGCAACCCACGCGATGCAAATGTCTCAGTACACTCATCCTGATACAAGGAGCTCATGACGGTGCGCTCCAGTGTCCTTTGATCGCCGGCCCCTTCGGCTCGCAATCATCCTTTCGCCATCTTCCTGATGAGCTCATCATATATTATATTAATGACACTATTGCTGAACTGACATCAATAGCCTTCCAGTCGGAGCATGTGGCCATGTTCCTCAAGCGCGAGCCATGACTCCCTCGCAAATCCGCCTACCCTCCCCGACCGATCGGACGGCAAAGCGAAGGACCGAGACTCATTTCGCCACCGCGTCAGGAAAGCCTGGCAGGAGATCCTTGCCTTTGCGCTCTTCGCAACCGGTCTCGTTCTCATCTTTGTCAGCAATTTCTCGAAAGCCGGTATGTCTAGTTGCTCAGCCTTCGGTCCAAACTACTAAGCTGACGTTACGGACAGACCTTGACTTGCTATCCACCTTTGGTATCAAGGACGCCTACGATTGTCGTTGGGCGGGTATCGCTTCAGTCGGTGCTGGGGTCTTCTGGGGTACAATACTGATGATTGTCCACTTTGTGGGCAACAAGTCGTCGGTCTCCTTCTGCTGTACAGTGTGATCGTTTATGCCCTTCGGAGTGATAAAGGATATTCGGAACGATGCATTGGTTTCACCCGCAAAACCAGAGTCGACCATATCCTCCTCCGTATCTCGTCTAGGCGTTGAAATCAGCCACATGCGACTCGATGACACTCTTCATCTCCGTCTCAATCTCCTTCGTCAGCACGCCTCCCGACATCTTCTCAAGAAGAGAGTGGTTCTGGCTCTTCAGCTGCTCGGTACTGGAGGGGTCGTCATTCACTACGCGCAGAGGAGCCCGGCCTGAACGTACAATGACCGCTCCCATGCAGTGATCTTGTCAACGGGGATCTTATCGAGCATACCGTTGACACCAGCGTAGATGAGAGGGGCCATGATTTCGGTAGGCATGCTAGAACGGATGAGCAGAAAAAGCAGTCAGGGTTGAAAGACTGACGGAGTGAATTGGGGCTGTTTGAGGAGCTCAGTGAGACGAGAACCACGGTTCAGGAGGTATCGGGTGGAGGCATCGCTATTGAGCTGTGTCAGCTCTGATTTCGAATGATCGCCATGTGCACCCACAGGTCAGAGCCAAATTGAGCAAAGGCAGCGACCTCGCGGTACTGGGCGAGATAAAGCTTGAGCGATCCAGCAACCGACTTCATGAGTTTGGTCTGTGCTGCCGAGCCGACACGAGACACAGACACTGAGAGAAATCAGAGGGTGCAGGTCACGAGTAAATTGGTCAGACTCACAGCCGACGTTGATGGCAGGGCGGACACCCTTGAAGAATAGCTCGGACTCCAGGAAAATCTGGCCGTCTAAACAAGCGAATCAACGATTGAGGCACATGCGCTCCAGTCAGGACATACCGGTGATGGAGATGACGTTGGTGGGAATGTAGGCGGAGACATCGCCACCCTGGGTCTCAATGATCGGTAGAGCAGTAAGGGATCCACCTCCGTACTTGTCGTTCATTTTGGCGGCACGCTCGAGTAGACGGGAGTGAAGGTAGAAGACCTGCACAAGCTTCAAGTCAGCAAGAGCAAACTTCGAGAGCTGCAAAGACACCCACGTCACCTGGGTACGCCTCTCGACCAGGGGGTCGACGGAGCAAGAGAGACATCTGACGGTAGGCGACGGCCTGCTTGGACAAGTCATCGTAGATGATGAGGGCGTGTCTGCCGTTGTCGCGGAACCACTCGCCCATGGCGCAGCCGGAGAAGGGAGCAAGATATTGAAGGGGAGCGGCTTCGGAAGCAGTGGCAGCGACAATGATTGTATACTTCATTGCGTCGTTCTCCTCAAGCGTCTTGACAAGCTGAGCGACGTTCGAACGCTTCTGGCCAACAGCAACGTACACGCAGTACAGCTTTTTCTTCTCATCGGCACCGTCGTTCCACTTCTTCTGGTTAAGGATGGCGTCGACAGCGACCGCGGACTTGCCGGTTTGTCGGTCGCCGATGATGAGCTCACGCTGACCGCGACCGATCTGCGAAGGCATCAGTTTGCAAGATCATCCGCATCCTCATTCACGTACCGGGACAAGCGAGTCAACACTCTTCAGCCCGGTCTGCATGGGCTCATTCACACTTCGCCTCGGCAGAATACCCGGGGCCTTGAGCTGAGCCTTGGTTCGACCTTCGGATTTGATCGGGCCCTTCCCATCGATGGGGTTACCGAGCGCGTCGACGACACGACCGAGAAGACCGGGACCAACGGGAACGTCGACAATCTGACCGGTGCGCTTGACGGTGTCGCCCTCCTTGATGAGACGATCGTTACCGAAGATGGTGACACCGACGTTGTCCGCCTCGAGATTGAGACACATGCCTCGGACACCGGATGAGAACTCCACCATCTCCTCGGCTTGCACATTGCGAAGACCGTATACTCGAGCGATTCCGTCACCAATGGCTGATGAAGCGTCAGATCGGTCAAGCAAGTTGTCGTGAGGGCGGGCATTACGGCAAGCCTACGGCTAAGGCGTAGAGGATTGAACCACTCACTCAAGACACGACCAGTCTCCTGGACATCACCGCCAGTGGAAGCACCCGCGATCCGGCCCTCGAGGATGGAAGACACCTCAGAAGCGGCTGCAGGAGAGTGGCCGGGATGGCATGGGAAGGGAGTGGAGGTGAGTCAGATGCACATCGCGCCGATAGCAGAAGATTGGGATTGGAAATGAGGCAGAAGCCGTGATGGAGCAGAAAAGCAATACGTGAGCTCTCCTCCCAGCTCCATGAAGAGAAACAACGCACCTGGCTTGGCGGTGGCATAAGTCCTGACAGCGTTGCAAAGGACTGGCGAGAATCGGGTGCGGGCCTGCAGTATTTTGGTCAGCTTCGGCTCCCCGATTGTGATTGTGGATCCACGAGACGGCAAGGCAGGCCCATGAGCGAAAGCGACCTCAAGAAAACCGCTTCGCAAATCTCGACCAAGAGACACCCCATACTCTCTCGCAACATTCCTCGAAACTCGGACTCACATTCTGCGCTACCGCTGCTCGGCTTGCTGTCCGGAAGGACCGGATGGCGGACTGCATGATGATTCGAGTGGTAAAGAGGAGCTCTACAGGTTTTTGAGCCGAAGAAGCCGGGATGAGGGGATGATGGCAGGGGGTTTTGAAGACGAGGCTCAGGGCTTCGGAGTGATCTCCGGCGATTTTCGGCGATTCATTCTCGATATTCGGGATGTCGGGCTGAGGCACCGGCCGAGGTCGCCTCTGATAGCGAAGTCTGTCCTTTCTACAACAGAACCAAAATGTCTAAGCAGCGTCCATCATGGGAGAAGGTACAAGACAAGGACTCGCGTGACTATTGGTCTACCAGAGGCTATCGCGACTCGTTGCGTCTCAATGTCCAATATTGGCTCTCCCAGAGACGAAACCCGTACTTTGTACCACCAGATGTGGACCTCTCGACCCCAGGCCTCAAGGTCGCTGATCTCGGTTGCGGTACTGCCGCCTTCCTCCTCGAACTTGAAGATCAGACCGAGCTATCACCCACGGCCAAGCTAGTCGGATTCGATATCAACCCGAAACTCTTCCCACCGCCCGAGTTTCTGCCGAAACGAGTTGTACTTCATAAGTTCGACATCCTCGACCCAGACTCTGTCCCGCCCGAGTACGTCGGGGCCTTTGACGTAGTCAACGCCCGCCTCCTCGTGACGGTTTTCAAGGGAGGGGACCCGAGCCCGTTCCTGCGAATCGCGTCGAAGATGCTGAAGCCCCGAGGGTGGTTGAGGTGGACCGACTGCAAGAGCCTGAGTTCCGAGTTCAACGCCGTCACGCTCGATCCGAATCGAAAGAGAGAAGCGTCGGACAAGGTTATGGCGAGGCTGAAAGCCTTCTACACGCATCTCGAAATGAAACCCGAGAGGTTCCAGGATTGGGAATCGACGTACGGCTTGCGAATCGTTTCGGATACCAAGCAGCAATCAAGTCCGGCATTTTGGAAGGCTGCGACGGATCCTACTTTGCAGCTCTTGGAAGAGCTCAGGGACCGGCTTCCCGAGGTCGCCGAGGAATCCGAGCAGGGGGGGTACGTGCTTCCAACTTCATGCAATGACGATCTTGCTGAAGCTTTTCGAATGATTCCAGGTCCCCTTTTGGTGGCATGTCTAGGGGCAAATTTACGCGTTTGTTGGCGGAGACGGTACAGGAATGTGATAATGGAGTGGCAGTGGTCTTGACGTCCACTTTTGAGCTTCTCGCCCAGAAGCTTGGCTAGATTGCTGGAGCGTAGAATATGGTAGATAGAGAGACCTATCTGATTGGTCACGTGACGTTTCTCAGAACTTCTCTTGCGCTTATGTCCTGGCCCTAATTCGCGAAGAATCTCAGTACTACAGGTCCTCGGCAAAGGGTCAAGGGGTCTTTATTAACCATGCCGCCTCGAACAGCAATCTCCAGCTGTAAGTATCCAGAAATTCCCTCGAGCTACACTGCAAATCCGCACGCCAAGGATTGTTCAGACTGACTGATGTGCCCTGTTATCTTCAGATTTGGTGGCTCGATACTCCCAACCC